>Ga0256914_1002431_pt1 | contig 15545 bp, 19 predicted proteins | sample HulkmetaG_FD_191571 | JGI IMG/M metagenome (GOLD analysis project Ga0256914, IMG submission 191571) | Hydrothermal chimney microbial communities from Main Endeavour vent field at the Juan de Fuca Ridge, Pacific Ocean - Hulk | ecosystem: Environmental > Aquatic > Marine > Hydrothermal vents ... | reverse complement strand
AGTTGCAGGTGAGAGAAGATTAAGGGCATCTAAATTAGCAAATCTTAATACTATTAAAGCTATTATAGCAGATATTAAGTTAGATGAGCTAAGACTTAGAGAGCTTGCTTTAATAGAAAATATTCAAAGGGAAAATCTTAATCCAATAGAGCTTGCAAACTCTTATAAAGAGTTAATTGAAGTTCATAATATAACTCATGATGAACTTGCTAATATTGTACATAAAAGCCGTTCGCAAATTACAAATACTTTAAGACTTTTAAATTTAGATAAATATGCTCAAGATGCAATTATTAAAAACAAAATATCTCAAGGTCATGCAAAAATTTTAGTTACACTTCCTAAAGATAAGCAAAAGCTTTTAGTAGATTCTATTATTGGTCAAAAGCTTAGTGTAAGAGAGGTTGAAACAATTGCAAAAAAAATTAAAGATGGCAATACTAAAGCTTCAAATGATACTATAAAAACAAAAAGCTTTAAAATCTCTAAAGATAAAATTACTCAAATTAAAGAGTTGTTACCTTTCGAAATAAAGGTAAAAAAAGCAAGTGTAGAGATATTACTCGATTCTGAAGAAAAATTAGATAAATTTATATCCTTTATTAGCAAAACCCCTAAAAATTAACCCCTATTTAAAAGCTAAGATGATAAAATTGCGCATATTTTTATAGGAGGGCAAATGCTAGAACTGTCACCATCGTTAATGCTGATTGTTTTGCTTTTGTTTATAGGCTTAATTGTCTATTTAGATAAAGCACTATATCAGCCAGTTATTAACTTTATGGATCAGCGCAATATGACTATTGCTAATGATGCTAAAGAGTCGCAAGAGCTTTCTAGTAGTGCTGATGAGCTACTGCAAGAAGCAAAAGCAACTCTTGATAGCGCTAAGCAAGAGGCAAATAGATTGCGCCAAGCCGCGATTGATGAGGCAAGAGCTGAATCGGAAAAATTAATTAGTAGCAAAGAGGCTGAGCTTGAGAAAGCTTATGAAGAGTTTACTAAAAAATTAGAGGAAGAGAAAGAGGAGCTTAAAAATGGCCTTTTATCTCAAGTGCCTCTAATTAAAGAGTCTCTTAAAGCTAAATTTTCTCAGCTATAAGGATTAGGTATGAGTAGATATTTAAAAATAATAGCACTGCTAGCTATTCCAGCTTTTTTACTAGCTAGTGGTGATAATAAAATGGCAGAGCAATATTTAGAGCTTACAGGTCGTGCAACAGATTTTGGTCCTAGACTATTTAACTTTGTACTACTTGCTATCTTACTTTACTATCTTTTAGCTAATCCTTTAAAAGAGTTTCTTAAAAATAGAAGTGATTCTATTGCTATGGAATTAGCTGAGATAGAAAAAAGAAGACAAGCTTCTAAAGATGCAAAAGTTAAGGCTGAACAAGATTTAGAGTTGGCTAAAGCTAAAGCAAAAGAGATTATTGAAGATGCAAAAGCTGAAGTAAATTTAATTAAAGAGAAAATCTTTAATCAAACAGAGCAAGAGTTAGCAACTTTAGAAAAAGTAACTAAAGAGAAGATGGAAATTGAGAAGAGAAAAGTTGTTAAAGAGACAACTGTAAATGTTCTTAATGAGAGTATCAGCAGTGATGATATTCCTCTTGATGCATCTAAGATTATTAATATTGTAACTAAAGAGGTGGCATAATGGATACTCTAGTAGCAAAAAAGTATGCTAAAGCTCTTTTAGAGTTAGATGGCATATCATTAGATGAGATACAAGAGCAAATTAATGCTATTGCAGAAGTTATAACTTCTAATAAAGAAGTAGCAGACTTCTTAGCATCACCATTAATTAAAAATGATGTTAAATATAGCGCAATAGTTGAACCTTTAAAAGATAAGCTTGATTCTAAAATTACAGCGCTTTTAGAGCTAATGTCTCAAAAAGGAAGATTAAATTTAATTCCTGAGCTTAGTGCTATTTTATCAAAAGAGATTATGATAAAAAGCAATAAGTTTAAAGGCGTAGTAGAGAGCAACGAAGATATAGATGAAGCTTTAAAACAAAAGCTTGAGAAGAAGTTAGCAAACTATAGCGGTGCTGAGATTGAGCTAGAGTTTAAAAAAGATGATATTGATGGTGTAAAGGTGGAAGTTAGCGATTTAGGTTTAGAGCTTAACTTCTCAAAAGAGAGTGTTAAAAAAGCTCTGCTAGAGCATATCCAAAAAGCACTATAAGTTAGATTACAGTAAAGGAGAATTTGTGGCTACAAAACTGCAAGCAGATGAGATTAGCTCTTTAATAAAAGAGAGAATTGAGAATTTTGAGATTAAAGTTGATATTAATGAAGTAGGTAAAGTTGTCTCTATCGGTGATGGTATTGCTAAAGCTTATGGTCTTAGCAATGTAATGGCTGGTGAGATGGTAGAGTTTGAAAATGGTGTTAAGGGAATGGTTCTTAACCTTGAAGAGTCTAGTGTTGGTATTGTTGTACTTGGACAATATGAGAGCATTAGAGAGGGTATGAGTGTAAAAAGACTTGGTCAGCTTTTAAAAATTCCAGTAGGTGAAGAGCTAGTTGGAAGAATTGTAAACCCTCTTGGTGAACCACTTGATGGTAAAGGACCAATTGAAGCTAAAGAGTTAAGATTTGTTGAAGAGAAAGCTCCTGGAATTATGGATAGAAAATCTGTTCATGAACCACTTCAAACTGGTATTAAAGCTATTGATGCTCTTGTTCCAGTTGGTCGTGGACAAAGAGAGCTTATTATTGGTGATAGACAAACAGGTAAAACAACTCTTGCAATCGATACAATTATCAATCAAAAAGGTCAAGATGTTATCTGTATCTATGTAGCAATTGGCCAAAAGCAATCAACTGTTGCAAACTTAGTTCAAAAACTTGAAGAAGCAGGAGCAATGGAATATACAATAATTGTAAATGCTGGTGCTTCAGACCCATCTGCATTACAATTCTTAGCTCCATATGCTGGTGTTACAATGGCTGAGTATTTTAGAGACAGCTCAAGACATGCAGTAATTTTCTATGATGATTTATCTAAACATGCAGTTGCATATAGAGAGATGTCACTAATTCTTAGAAGACCTCCAGGTCGTGAAGCATATCCAGGAGATGTTTTCTATCTACACTCAAGACTACTTGAGAGAGCGGCAAAATTAAGTGATGAAAAAGGTGCTGGTTCTATTACAGCATTCCCAATTATTGAGACTCAAGCTGGAGATGTTTCTGCTTATATTCCAACAAATGTTATCTCAATTACAGATGGTCAGATTTTCTTAGAGACTGATCTATTTAACTCTGGTATTCGTCCAGCAATTAATGTTGGTTTATCAGTATCTCGTGTTGGTGGTGCGGCTCAGATTAAAGCTACTAAGCAGGTTTCTGGAACACTAAGACTTGACCTTGCGGCATTCCGTGAATTACAAGCATTTGCACAGTTTGCAAGTGATTTAGATGAAGCTAGTAGAAAGCAGTTAGAGCGTGGTCAAAGAATGGTTGAGCTATTAAAACAGCCTCCATATCAACCAATTCCAATTGAGAAGCAAGTTGTTGCACTTTATGCTGGTACAAGAGGTTATTTAGATGATTTACCAGTAAGTGCAATTACTAAATTTGAGCAAGAGCTATATACATTTATGGATGCTAAATACTCTAATATCTTAGATGCAATTAGAGAGAATAAAAAATTAGATGAGGCAACAGAAGAAGAGCTTAAAAAAGCAATTGAGGATTTCAAATCTCAATTTAGCGCTTAATAAAGGCTAGGAAATGGCTAATTTAAAAGAGATACAAAGAAAAATAAAGAGTGTTAAGGGAACGCAAAAGACTACAAGAGCAATGAAGCTTGTATCTTCTGCAAAGCTTAGACGCGCTGAGCAGGTTGCTAAAGCATCTAAAGCTTATGCTCTTAAAATTACAGAGATGATGCAAGAGATCTCTGCAAATATGGCAAAAGTTACAGAAGAGATTGATAGTCCATATTTTAAGAGTGTTAAAAACCCTAAGGTTGTTGATATTGTAATTATTACATCTGATAAAGGGTTGTGTGGTGGATTTAACTCTCAAACAATTAAAAGAGTTAATTCTATAATCCAAGATTTTGAAGATAAAGGTGCAAAAGTTAGAGTTAGAGCTATTGGTAAAAAGGCAATTGCATATTATAAGTTCCAAAAAAGAGAGCTTGTTAATGAGATTGATGGCTTAAGCTCTGCACCAACATATGATAAAGCGGCTGAGTTTATTAAAGAAGTAGTAGATTCTTATCTAAATGGTGAGACTGATAAAGTAGTTATTGTTCATAATGGATATGTAAATATGATTACTCAAGAGGTAAGAGTAGATAATATTTTACCGCTAGATCCTAGCGATTTTGAGCCTAAAGCAGTATCTACTTCAGAGCTTGAGATGGAACCAGATGATGACTCTTTATTAGAAGAGTTGATTAATAGATATATTGAATATACAATATATTATGCACTAATTGATTCATTAGCGGCAGAGCATGGTGCTAGAATGCAGGCAATGGATGCGGCAACAAACAACGCAAAAGAGATGGTTAAGAGTTTAACAGTGTCTTATAACAAAGCAAGACAAGAAGCAATTACAACTGAGCTGATTGAGATTATCAGCGGTGTTGAGTCGATGAAATAAGAAAGGGGTATAGATGATCGGTAAAATTATTCAGGTAATGGGACCAGTAGTTGATGTTGAATTTAGCGACTACCTTCCAGAGATTAATGAAGCACTAGAGACTACAATTGATGTAGATGGTGAGAGCAAAAGATTGGTATTAGAGGTTGCAATTCAGCTTGGTGATAACCGTGTTAGAACAATTGCAATGGATATGAGTGAAGGTTTAGTTAGAGGTCAAGAGGTAAAAGCTACAGGTGCTCCTATTAAAGTTCCAGTAGGAGAAGAGGTTCTTGGAAGAATCTTTAATGTTATTGGTGAAACAATTGATGGTGGCGAACAAGTTACAGATGCTCAGATGTGGTCAATTCATAGAACTCCACCACCATTAGATGAGCAAAGTACAAAAGCAGAAGTTTTTGAAACAGGTATTAAAGTAGTTGATTTACTTGCACCATATGCAAAAGGTGGAAAAGTTGGACTATTTGGTGGTGCTGGTGTTGGTAAGACAGTTATTATTATGGAGCTAATTAACAATGTTGCTATGAAACATAGCGGTTACTCTGTATTTGCTGGTGTTGGTGAGAGAACAAGAGAAGGTAACGACCTTTATCATGAGATGAAAGAGTCTAATGTACTTGATAAAGTTGCTTTATGTTATGGGCAAATGAATGAGCCTCCAGGAGCTAGAAACAGAATCGCACTTACTGGTCTTACAATGGCAGAGTACTTTAGAGATGAAAAGGGTCTTGATGTATTGATGTTTATTGATAACATCTTTAGATTTGCACAATCTGGTGCTGAGATGTCTGCACTTCTTGGAAGAATTCCATCAGCTGTTGGTTATCAGCCAACACTTGCTAGTGAGATGGGTAAACTACAAGAGAGAATTACATCTACAAAAACAGGTTCGATTACATCTGTACAAGCTGTATATGTACCAGCAGACGACTTAACAGACCCAGCTCCAGCATCTGTATTTGCTCACTTAGATGCAACAACAGTACTTAACAGAGCAATTGCAGAAAAAGGTATCTATCCAGCAGTTGATCCACTAGATTCAACTTCAAGAATGCTAGACCCAAATATTATTGGTCAAGAGCACTATGAAGTAGCTCGTGGAGTTCAATCTATTTTACAAAAATATAAAGATTTACAAGATATTATTGCAATTTTAGGTATGGATGAGCTTAGCGAAGAGGATAAAAACACTGTTGAGAGAGCAAGAAAGATTGAGAAATTCTTATCTCAACCATTCCATGTTGCAGAGGTATTTACAGGTAGCCCAGGAGTTTATGTAACACTAGAAGATACAATAAAAAGCTTCAAAGGGTTACTAGAAGGTAAATATGACGATTTACCAGAAGCGGCATTCTATATGGTTGGTGGAATCGAAGAGGCTATTGCAAAAGCAGAAAAATTAAAAGAGAAGGCTTCTTAAGTCTAAAGGATTCTTATGAGCACAATTAAACTCGAAATAGTAACACCTCATGGTGTTATTTATGATGGCAATGTTAAAGTTGTAACTCTTTGTGGTAAAGATGGTGAATTTGGTGTATTGCCTGGGCATGCGGCATTAGTTAGCCTTTTGGATGCTGGTGTAATTTCAGCAACTACAGAAGATAACAAAGAGATTGTTATCGCAATTAATGGCGGTTATGCTAAAGTATCAGAAGAGAAAGTTAGCTGTATAGTAGATGGTGCAGTAGCTGTAAATGACCAAGAAGGTAAATTAAGTGAAAATATAGCTAAAGCAAAAGAGCTATTAAAAAGCGCTCAGACAAGCGATGCGGCTATTGCAACAGCAGTAAGCAAAGTAGAATCTATTAAGAAATAGTTATGACTATTTCAGAATACTTTGCACAAAGTGGCGTAATAACTTTTATAGTTATTGCAACACTCTCTTTCTATTTTATCGCAACACTTACAATTTTTATATATAGATACAGAGCAATAAATAGACGCTTAAAAGTTGAGCATGAGGCTTTAGCAAAATTATATACTTCAAACGATGCAACACCAGATTCTAGTTCAATTCTTTATAGCTATATAAATAGATCAGATGGCAGTTTAGATAAAATCTTTAAAGCGGCAATTAGTGATGCAATTAGAGTTTCTACAAAAGGTTTAACTCAACTATCTATTATGGCTTCAACATCTCCTTTTATTGGACTTTTTGGAACAGTAGTTGGAATACTTGATGCTTTTAGTCGTTTAGGTAATGTAAAGAGTGCTTCATTAGCAGTAGTTGCACCTGCTATTAGTGAGGCTTTAATTGCTACAGCTGTTGGTATATTTGTAGCTATTTTTGCGTACTCTTTTAATTTACTTTTAAAACGAAAGGTTTATGAGTTAAACTCAACGCTAGAATCTTTAGCTGAGATTTTGGTTAGTAGGAGTGAGTAGTGAATTGGGATGATGAGCCAGATTTAAACATTACACCTTTTGTTGATGTAATGTTAGTTTTAATGGCTATTTTAATGGTTACTGCTCCTACAATTACTTATGAAGAGAAGATAGATTTACCACAAGGAACACAGACAAATAAGGTTAAAAAAGAGTCTTCAGTAACAATTAGAATGGATGCTAATAAGGTTATATATTTTGGTAAAGATAGATATAATCTTAGAAATTTTAGAGACTCTTTTATGTTAAAATCTAAAAACTTTAATCCAGATACTACTGTTTTTATTAGAGCAGATAAATCTTTAGCATATGGTGATGTAATATTTTTGCTAAAGAGTGTAAAAGATGTTGGTTTTAATAAGGTATCTTTAATTACAGAATGAATCGCCTAAAACTTGAAGCACTATTTATATCGATTGTAATTTATTTAATTATAATTGTTACTATATTTACTGTTGCGCTCTATACTCCTTCTACTCAAAAGGCAAAAAATTATGTAGAGAAAAAATCTGAAATTATAGAGGTATCTTTAGGTAGTCCAACTAAGCAAAAAAGTTATAAAAATAGCAATAAAAAAAGCAAACCAAAAAAGAAAGAGCCAAAAAAGAAAAAAAAGGTTATAAAGAAGGTTAGAAATCTTCATAAAAAAGAGAGTAAAAAGGCAAAAAGGGTTAAAAAAACAGTTGAAAAAAGAGCTAAAAAGAGCACAAAAAGAGTAAAGAAAACTTCTCCAAAAAGAACCAAACAGAACGCTAGTTCACTTTTTAAAAAGTTGCCAAAATCTATTAAAGATGACACTCCAGTTACACAAAATTCAGGCAAAGCAGGCAGTAGCCTAAAAAAATCAAATCAAGGTAAAGGAGTAGTAAATAAATATTTTGCAAATGTAAAATCTAAGTTAAAAGGTTGGCCAGCACAAAGTAATTTTGCAGGAGAAAAGGTAAAAGTAGAATTAACGATATATTCGACAGGTTTATTTGATTATAAGATTTTATCACGCTCTTTAAATCCAGAGTTTAACCGCTCTTTAAAAAGCTATTTAGAGCAACTTAAAAGATTTGGATTTGGACCTCACTCTAACCCAAAACCATATAAAATCGTTGTAGAATTTATAGCTAAGTAATGTAAAGTTTAACAAATCATAATTTTTTTTAATTAACTAATACTATTTAATATAATTTTTAGTTGCATCTTGTTAAAATGAAATAAAAAGTAAGGATTTAATATGAGATATATAATCTCCCTTATATTTTTGATATCTTTTATATTTGCAGAGCAACCAGATGCTGTAATGAAGATAGAAAAAGAGGTGGACCAAAGAGCAACTGTTTCAATTATTGGTGCAAATAGTGTAGCTTTAAAATTTAAAAAAGAGATAAATAGATTATTTAAAGCAGACTTTAGTGTAAGCGGCCATTTTTTGGTAAAAGATAGTAATATAACAAATATAGATTTTTCTGCTTTGCCAATATCTATTAGTACAAATAGTGAATATACACTTTTATATAACTTTTCTCAAACACCAAATGGAGGCTCAAGTTTAGATATTAAAGTATTTAAAGGTAATCCTAAAAAACTGATATTAAGCAAAAATTATCAAGTTTCAAGAATTGAAAAGTCACCTTTTTTAATTCATAAAGCTGTAAGCCAAATCAATAAGTTAGCTAAATATCCTCCAATAGATTGGATAAATAGATATGTAGTTTTAGCAAGATACACAGGTGCAAAAAAGACTGAGATAATGTTAGCTGATTATACATTTACTTATCAAAAGGTTATCATTAAAAATGGATTTAATATGTTCCCAAAATGGGGTGATAAGGAGCAAAAAATTCTCTATTATAGCAACTATGCAGGAGATAAAATTAAACTATATCGTTTAAATATCTATACAGGGCAAAAGAGTCTTGTTACAACCTCTACAGGTATGTTAATCTGCTCAGATGTAAGCAAAGATGGTACAAAATTGCTTTTAACTATGGCTCCAAACTCTCAGCCAGATATCTACCTATTTACAATTGGAAGTACAAAAAAACTTACAAACTTTAGCGGTATAGATGTAGGCGGTAAGTTTGCTGACAATGAGCAAAATATTGTTTTTGTTTCAAATAGATTAGGAACCCCAAATATTTTTAAAATGCCTATAAGTGGTGGCAATGTAAGCCAAATTGTTCACCACGGTACAAATAATGCTTCTGTTGATGCAAATGGCAATCAGGTAGTATATTCAAGCAAAGAGGGACCAGGTTCTTTTAATATCTATCTAACAGATACTAGCGGTTCTCAAACAAGACCGCTTACTAGCGGTGGGATTAATCAATTCCCTCGTTTTAGCAGAGATGGAAATATTGTGATGTATATTAAAAGAACAGGAAGTGGAAACTCAATAGGCTTTATAAATTTAAGTGCAAATAGAAGTGAAGTTTTTAATATGGGTATTAGTAAAATACAATCAATTGATTGGTAGGGAGATATTTATGAAATTTAAAAGTATTATTTTAATAACAATAGCTACAGTAGCAATTTTTGCTGAGCAATCAGTCTATTCAGATAGCGATTTTATAGACCCATCAGCGGTTGCAAAGAAAAATAGTAGAGAGATTTTTATCTTAAAACAGCAAATTTCTCAACTTAAAGAGACAATAGAAGGATTAAGAACTATAATTAATGGACAAAACTCTCAAATAGAACAACTTAACCAAAAATTGCAAGCAAGTGCCAATTTAGAAAAAATTGTAAATGAGCTATCTCAAAGAGTTGCATCTTTAGAGTCTCGACCTCTACAAAGCTCTAATGAACAGATGTCACAGCCTGTACAACTACAAACATCTTCAAATAATGAAATAAACAATAAAACTTCTAAAGAAGATACCAATCAAAAGGTTTCAAAAAAATTAAAAAGCAAAGATTTATATAAACAAGCAGTGCTTAATTTTACTAAATCTAAACTATCAGTAGCAAAAAAAGAGTTCGAAGAGTTGCTAAAAAGGTCATATAAAAGAGCATCTGTAAACTTCTATTTAGGTGAAATAGCATATAAAAAGGGCAGATATAAAGAGGCAATTAGCTATTATCAAAATAGTGCTACATTAAATGAAAATGCCAGTTATATGGATAAACTTCTTTTACATACAGCTATAGCTCTTAAGAAAAAGGGTAAAAATGCAGATGCTAAAGTATTTTTTCAAGCTGTTGTAGATGGTTATCCAAATAGCAACTCTGCAAAAGAGGCAAAAAAATATATGAAATAGAAATTTGTAAGCTAAATGTTATAGAAATTAGTTAAAATCATTAATTATTTTAAAAAGGATTTATATGGCAATAAAAGCAGAAAATAGCGTTGTTGGTATAGAGTATGAACTAACAGAAGCTGGAAAAAGTGAGATTTTAGATAGTAATAAAGGTGGTATGCCACTTGAGTTTGTAATGGGCAAAGGGCAAATTATTCCTGGTCTTGAAAAAGGCTTAGTTGGTATGAAAGAGGGCGATAGCGCAGATATCCTTGTAAAAGCTGAAGAGGCTTATGGCTTAAGAGACGAAGAGGCAGTTCAAAAGCTTCCAAAAGAGCAGTTTGAAGGTATAGAGCTAGAAAAAGGTATGACTTTATATGGTCAAGGTCAAAATGGTGAAACAATTCAAGTAACTGTTGTTGATTTTGATGATGAGAGCGTAACAGTAGATTTTAACCATCCATTAGCTGGAAAAGATTTAATGTTTAATGTTACAGTAGTAAGTCAAAGAGATGCTACAGAGCAAGAAGCGGCAACTGGTCAGGTTGAAAGTAGCAGTTGCGAGGGTGGAAGCTGTGGCTGTGGACACTAAATAGTAGGCTCTTTTGAGCCAAACTATTTTGATTTAAAATATAGATATAAAATTGTACTAATTCCTGAACTTCCAAGCACCATAAACATTACCATTATTTGATATCTAACAGCAATTATTGGATCTACTCCAGATAAAATTTGCCCTGTCATCATTCCTGGTAAAGATACTAAACCTACAGCTAAAAAAGAGTTTATTTGTGGAATTAAAGATGCTTTTAAAGCAGTAGCTCTTGCTATAAATCTATTTTTAGTAGTTCTCTCTTTTTCGAATCTTTCAGCCGCTAAAGATACAGCATTCATACAATTTGCATAAAGCATTCCAGCAATTGGAATAATAAATCTAGGCTCATTAAAAGATTTTATCTTTAAAACAAAAAATATTACCAAAAATAGATTTATAGAGCCTCCAACTAAAATTGAAAAAAATATATATTTTAGAGTTGCAAAATCTCTCTTTTGAATATTTCTAAAAGTTATTAAAGATGCTGATATTATCATAATAGTTACAATAATTGCTGTATAAATAGAGCTTTTGTTGTTAAATATATAAGAGAGTAAATAGCCAATTAATAAAAGCTGAATTATCATTCTAATAGAGGCATATACTATTTCGCCTCTATTATTTACCCATTTATAATAAAAGTATGCTACTACCAAAATTGGTAGCAACAGGTAAGATAAATTGACTATTTCAATATTTTGCATTAAGCTTTGTAGCCAAGCTCTAAAGCTACTTTTTCAATATTTTCAAGTCTTTTTTCAATTGGTGGATGAGATGCAAAAAGGTCTGCAAATCCAACTATTCCAAAAGCTTTTGCATCGCTAGGTAGAGCAACAGCCTCTTTTGGTAGATTTCCTAAAGTTTTAAGAGCATCATATATTCCTTGTGGTCCATCCAATTTAACAGCTCCTGCGTCTGCTTTATATTCTCTGTATCTGCTAAACCACATTGCAAGCATTGTTGCAAATATGGTTAAAACCATCTCTAAAGCAAAACTAATTGCCATATATGCAAATGGCGATGGATTGCCATCTTCATCTTTTGGTGCAACAAGATTTGCAATTAGTCTTGATAAGAAGAATACAAATGTATTAAGTACACCTTGAAGAAGAGTCATAGTTATCATATCGCCATTTTTAACATGAGAAATCTCATGAGCAATAACACCTTCTAGCTCTTCTTGGCTCATAATCTCAAACATAGAACTAGAAACTGCAACAAGTGCATCATCTCTATTCCATCCAGTAGCAAAAGCATTTGGAGGACCATCAAATATACCAACTTCTGGCATGCCTATGCCAGCCTCTTTTGATAGCTTTTCTACAGTACTAACTAACCATACTTCTTCTTGAGTTTGTGGGTGTTCTATAACTCTTACACCCATTTGCATCTTTGCCATCCATTTAGATAAAAATAGCGATATCAAAGCTCCACTAAATCCGACAATAGCAGATAGTATTAACAGTCCACCTGTTGTTTGGCTATCTACTCTAATTCCAAAGAAAATTTCTATTAAAAAAATTGTTAAATAGATAGATGCCATAATGGCTACATTCATTAATAAAAATAAAACTATTCCCATTTATTTTCCTTTTTTGACTTAATTTTAACTAATTTTATTCTGAAAATATAGCAACTTAAGTTGCATAAATCAAGCTAAATTATCAAAGTTTATATAAAATGTATAATTTTGTTAATTTTTTACTCTAAAGCCTCTTTTTATTAGCTCATCTTTTGCTTTGTCATAAACTTCGCCTTGAAGTTCAATCGAACTCTTTTTAATTGTGCCGCCGCACCCCAAAGTTGCCTTTAGCTCTTTTAAAAGCTTTTTAAAATCACTATCTTGCAAATAAAAACCTTTTATTATGGTTACAATTTTGCCTCTTCTTTTTTCTTTGGCAAATATTAAATTGTGTTTGCTCGGTTCTTTTACCTCAACTTGACTTTTGCTTTTTTTAGTTTTGTTATCGCTACTCCAACCATCTTCAAATTTCGCACCCATTTCAAATAAGTTTTTTTTCATTTTAATCCTTCATATCGTAATTGTCGTTACTATTTTTAAAATATAATAGCAATCTTTTGTTTTGTCTATTTTTTCCAAAATACCTTTTTTAGCCATATTAAAAACTATTTCTTTAATACCTAAAAACTTTTCTATATCATTTGATACGATTTTTTTTAGGATAAAATCTTTTAATTATATACCCATCTGTGCTATATTCATCATTTTTGTCAAAAGTATATTCATCAAAATAGTCATTTAATATTGCAGATAGATATTTTAATCTATCCTCTGGGCTAATATCTGGAAGTTCGCTCTTTAAAAAAGTATATAAATCGCTATTTTGCATCTTTGCTTTTGTATGAAGTTTTAATATATTTCCTATGCTTAAATCTACCATTTTCAACCTTTTTGATATAATAATACAATAAAAAAGGATAAATTTTGAAAATAATTAAAATAATTTTGCTTATAACAATATTTTTAAATGCCGAATTATCACCTAATAGTTATAAAAAACTGCAAGAGAGTGCAGAGTATATATTATTAATTTTACCAATAGATATAAATAAAAGGGTTAATCTTAAAGAAAATAGAGTCTATTTTACAATCAAAGCTAAAGTAAAAAAATGCTTTAAAGCAAAAGGTAAAATTACAGATACTATTATAATTAAATACAACAAATTATACAGACAAAATAGATATATTTTAGGACCAGCACAGATTCAAGATTTAAAAGAAGGTTTATTATATATTGCCTATTTAAAAAAAATAGGTAACTTTTTTAAGCCATCAGCATATTCTAAAAGTTTTAAGATTTATAAATAACTAAACAATTTTTGTAATACCAATTTGTTTTAAAAACTCTTCTACAACATAAAAAGAGCCAAAAACTAAATACTCTTTATTATCTTCAACTTTTCCATCAAAAAAGCTATAGCTAATATTTAGCTCTTTTAGAGTAGTTTGAAGCTCTTTTAAATCTGTTGCTCTTTGTGTTGATATTTTAATAATATATAGGTGTTTAATCTTTGGTTTTAAGATTTTTAATACCTCTTTATAATCTTTATCTTCTAAGATATTAAAAATAAGAAAGATTTTCTCTTTTAAAGAGTTTGCTATCATTTTTGCGGCTAAGCTATTGTGCCCTACATCTATAATAATATTATCTTTTAATTTATAAAATCTTCCAAATAGTTTTAGTGTATTTAAATCTTTAAGATTATATTTGATACCTAAAATATCTAAAGCTAAAGTAGCATTTGTTATATTTTCTAAAATATATTCAGCCCAACCCTTATTTTGTGCAATCTCTTTAATCTCTAAATATCTACTATTTGCTAACTCTTCATAAAAATATAGTTTTGAGCCTTTTTTATTAGCAATTTTTTTTGCAATTGAATAGACCTCTTTATATGGCTGTTTTGCTATAAGAGCTTTTTTAGGTATAGCTTTTAATTTTGTAGTGGCAATCTCTTTTATACTATTGCCTAAAAAAGAGCTATGATCAAACCCAATAGGCGTAATTACACATAAATCATACTCTTTAACACTTGTAGCATCCCACTCACCGCCAAGACCAGCCTCTATTACTAAAAAATCTAAATTTTCAAATAAAACAAAAGCTAATAAAGTTTGATACTCAAAATAGCTAAGAGCATTAGCCATATTTTTGCCAAGCAAATTATATAATTTTATATTTGCACTTTCTAATATATTATCTGTAGCAAAGATACCATTAATCCAAAAACGCTCTTTAAAATCAATTATATGAGGAGAGCTAAAATGTCCTACATTTAAACCGCTTTTATAAGCTAAATGAGCAATTGTTCTACCTGTACTGCCCTTGCCATTTGTGCCAACTAACCAAAGAGCCTGAGGATGTTTAATATGCTCTTTAATTAATTTATAAGCCTCAACTATACGATTTGGGTCAAATTTTGTATAGTATAGAGGCTTAGAATCAAGTAGCTTTACAAGCTTCATTATTTATAAATAGTTGCATCTTCTATAGCAATATTACTATTTGTTGGTACAATATTTACTTCAAAGTTATTTGTAGTTGTCTGATTGCTATCTGGTGTAAATGCATTTGAATATGTTCCATCTTCTGATACTCTCTCTTGAGTAACAGTTTGTAAAGCTGGAGTTTGAGGCTGTTTATTACTCTCTTCATATTTCTCTTTTTTTGCATTTAACTCATTTTTATCTTTTCCTACCTTTTGGCTTCTTTGCATCATAGCAACTATAAAGCTATCAAGTGCTTTTTGAATAGCAACTTTTCCCGCTTTTTCTTTATCTAAAGCACTTGCTAAAGAGTCTGGATTAACATTAACATATTCACTAGCTACAATATTTTTGCTCCAAAAACCATACTTATCTTTTATAGCAAACTCAATTGCCGCATTTACACTATATCTAATAATATTTCCATTCTCATCGTAATTTAATGGAGTAGTATTAATTGTATAGCTATTTACAACAATATAATTTTTAGCTTCATTAACATTTTTTGTTAATGTTAGATTTAATCTATTAACTGCCATTTTTGCAATTTCATCTTGTAAAAACACTCCTGGTTTTGGGTCTTCTGGGTCTAATTTTACTTTTACTAATACCGGCTGTTCAAAAATATCTTTTGCATATTTTGGTGCTGGCTTATACCCCCCGCATGCTGTTAAAATAAATGACAAAACAACTATAAA
>Ga0256914_1002430_pt1 | contig 15546 bp, 12 predicted proteins | sample HulkmetaG_FD_191571 | JGI IMG/M metagenome (GOLD analysis project Ga0256914, IMG submission 191571) | Hydrothermal chimney microbial communities from Main Endeavour vent field at the Juan de Fuca Ridge, Pacific Ocean - Hulk | ecosystem: Environmental > Aquatic > Marine > Hydrothermal vents ... | reverse complement strand
TGGTGGAAACCGCCCGTGAGCAGTATAATATCGATGAGGCGGTGATCGGTGAGATGGTGCAACAATCTTTTGACTATGCCGAAGAATTTACTGCCACCTTTCACTGATGCTGCTATAGTTGCCCAACGAAGAAACCAGAGGTTTCCGATACGGCTCATCCGGACAAGGAGGAAAAATGAAACAGTATAAACAGTATATTATCTGCCTTGCGGCCTTGCTCTTTCTCGGTGGTTGTGCCGGTGGTTCGGTGCAGATGGGAACCAGCGGTTCGAAATCGCCGGCAACCGGGAGTGCCGGCGGCCTGAATACCGAAAACGTCAGCAGTCAACTGGAGCGTTGCAGCTCACCCTACGGTACCCTGGCAGTCAATGAAGACCACACCGCGGGCTGGTACACCCATCTCAGCCGTTACGGCATCCAGTCAACGGTACCGGTTCTGCGGCTGCTGGCCCAGCAGAGCAACTGCTTTGTGGTGGTGGAGCGGGGTGCCGGCTTCCGGCACATGACCCGCGAACGACGACTGCAGAAATCCGGAGAACTGCGCCAGGGCAGTAATTTCGGCAAAGGCCAGATGGTGGCGGCGGACTACACGGTAACACCGACCCTCCTGTTTAAGGCGCGTGATACCGGCGGATTAAGCGGTATCGGCTCGGCCGTGGGCAGCGCCTTTGGCGGCCTGGGATCCGTCATCGGCGGCACCATTGCCGGCTCGGTGCGATCCGGTCAGGCCCAGAGCATGATGACCCTGGTGGATAACCGTTCCGGAATTCAGGTTGCCGTGGCCGAGGGCAGCGCCTCCAGCACCAGTCTCGGCGGGGTTTTCAGCCTGCTGGGCACCCATGCCGCCGGTTCCCTCGGGGCCTATAACCGCACCCCCGAAGGCAAGCTGGTGGTGGGCGCAATGATGGATTCCTTCAACAACCTGGTCCGCGTTCTCCGCAACTATAAGCCCCAGGAGGCGGTGGGACCCAACGGCATGGGCACCGGCGGCAGGCTCAAGACAAACTGATCCCCGGCCGGGCAAAAGCGCGTACAGTCAAGAATAGCGGTATATCACCTGGTTGCCGATCCTGAGAGAGCGTCTATGGATGCGGCGCCGCTGATCAGTTACCGGGTGACTGATCGAAAAGAGTGTGCCGTACTCCCCTGTTCACCAGGCGGGCAGCGGTGACCGAAGCGGTGAGCACCGCCGCCAGGCAGGTGAGGGCCAGGGCCCGGAGAATGGCGGCCGCCTGCGGGTGAAGGGGCAGGGGCAGGAGCATGGTGCTGCCAGCGCTGTGGTGCTGCATCCCTTTCGGAGTGGGAGCCAGGTTCCACGGCAGGGGAAGCGAGACTTCCAGCGCGCCGCAGAGCCGAACCACCAACAGGCCCAGGCAGATCCCCCCAAGTCCGCCGATGAGGCTGATGACAAGGGCCTCGACGGTGCAGCTGAGGAGGATCTCCCCTTTGCGCCAGCCCATGCACCGCATCAGCCCCAGTTGCCGACGCTGTTCCTGCAGGCGCCCGGCGATGAGCCAGCAGACCAGAAGCAGGGTAAAGCCCATGCCGGTGGCGGTGAGCAGGCGGGTTGCCGTGTCGCTGATTCCGGCAAAGCCGCGCATCATATCCCCGATGGAGTCGGCAGAGGAGATGATGGCCGTCGGCAGCACGGCGCGAATTTCCCCCTGTACCGACTTTTTCTCCACTCCCCCGGCCAGCTCAAGGGCCAGCAGATTGGCCGCGCCCGGAGCCATTGCAGCCATTTCCCGGGCCTCGTCAAGCAGGATATACAGGTTGGCGGCGGCCAGCGATGCCCCTTCCCTGATGGTGGTGATGCCGACAATGGTGAGGGAATATTTCCCCAGCTGCAATTTTTGTCCGAGCCGGAGGCGGTTGAACCTGGCATAATGGCTCTCCGCCACCGCCTCGCCCCGGGTTTTGGGCGCTCTTCCCGCAGTGATCCATCCCATGGCCGCGGCAGGTCCGTTTTCCCTTTGTTGCGGGTCGATACCCGCCAGGGTGATGAATTTTTTCCTCTCCTGATACCAGAGAAGAATCGACGGAGTCATCCGGACGACCCCGGGAATCCGGGCCACTCCCCCGCTCTGTTGCGCTGTGATGGGCTGGTTGGAAAAGGGCAGGCGGAAGCCGCCGGGACTCTTTTTCTCCCGGCTGGAGCCCTGGGTGCCGAGTTGCACCAGCAGATCGCTTTTTAACCGGCTGAAGGGCAGCTCCACCAGCTCCCGGTAGCCGTTTCCCAGGGTGGAGATGATGACAAAGAATGCCAGGCCCAGCAGAATTCCGGCAAGCAGCCAGCCGGATCGACGCCGGTCGCCCAGGGCGGAGCGGATCCCGTAACCGGCCAGAGAAATGATCTCCATGGCGGTCACCGTCCCCCGGCCGGGGCCGTGTTTTGCTCGAAGATGAGCCGCAGGTCGCCGAAGGACCAGTTGCCCTCCACCTTTTTGAAGGGAGCGGCTCCGGTGGGAAAGCCCCGGAGTTGTACCCGGCGGCCGTCAACGTCGAAATCGGAGCGGCCATTGAGGAGGATGAGCAGGGGAATGTGGCCGGACAGCCGCCGGCGTTTCATGAATTTCCCGGCCGCCGGGGTGTCGAAGTCATACCAGTGGATCTCGAAGGCGTGGGGAAAATCCTGCAACAGCTCCCTGATCCGGACAAGGGTGGGGCGCATGGGACCATGGTTCATGTAAAGGATTTCCAGTTGCGCTTTCTCCGCCGCCCAGGGCCGACCGGCGAGGCCGAAGACCAGCAGCAGGGAGATGATGAGCAGTCGCGTGATCTTTCCGGTTGATGGTGCCGATGCTGTTTTCATATTTCTTTTACCTCCCCGTCATTCATGTAAAGTGATCGGTCCGATATCCGGGCTATGTCCCGGTCATGGGTGACCATAAAGATGGTGACTCCCTGTTTTTTCCCAAAATCCGTGAGCAGCTTCAGTATCTCCTTCCCCGTTGCCGAATCCAGGTTGCCGGTGGGTTCGTCGCAGAAGAGAATCTCCGGCCTGTTGACCAGGGCCCTGGCAATGGCCACCCGTTGACGTTCCCCGCCGGAAAGGTGGGCGGGGAGATGCTTTTTGCGGTCGGCAAGTCCCATTTGTTCCAGCAGTTCGGCGGCCCGCCTTTTCCGCTCGGCACCGGTCATGGGGACCGGATAGAGCGGAAAGGCGATATTTTCCAGGGCGTTGAGGGTGGGGATCAGGTGAAACGCCTGGAAGACGAATCCCACCAATCGTCTGCGCAGCAGGGCCAGGCCGTCTTCGTCGAGTTCGGCCAGTTCTTCCCGGTTAAGGGCAATGGAGCCCGTGCTCGGACGTTCAAAGCCGGCCATGAGGCCGAGCAGCGTTGACTTGCCCGATCCGGAAGGACCCAGCAGGGTGACGAATTCGCCCCGGCGAACCCGGAAATTCGCACCGCGCACCGGTGTAACCTCGCCGAATCGTTTGCTGACATTTCTCACGTCGATGATGGTTTGCCCCTTACTCTGTGGTTGCCGGACTGTTTTATTCATGGCGAAGTACCTCCGAAGTGTGCAAGCGGGTCATCAGCCGCCCGGTTCCCCAGGCAGCGGCAAGACCCAGGAGCAGGGCCATGCCGGTTACCAGGAACGGCAGCCTCCGGCCCGCTGTTATGGGCAGGCGGATTTCCTGGGAGAGCTGTTGGTCGCCGCCCGGCAGAAAATGCGGGGTGGGGGCCATGTCCCAGGGAATGGGAATGGAAATGGTGACAAAGGAGAGCGTCCAGGCGGCAAGGGCGCCGAGGCCAAGGCCGAACAGGGTGCCGAGACCGATGTAGAGCAGGTTTTCCGCCAGCAGCTGGCCGATGATGTCCCGGCCCGTCCAGCCGACGGCTTTCATGGTACCGATTTCCGTGATCCGTTCCCCCACGGCGGCAGCGCTGTTGCGACCGATGAGCAGCAGGGCCAGCACCACGACCAGGGAAGAGATCATCCCGGAAAAGCGCTGGGTGAGGCTAAAGAGTCCGCCGATGAGCTCCTTGAAGGAATCGGGGGTGGAAACGGTGGCCTTCTCCCCGAGGATCTCCTTGATGCGCCGGGAAACTTCATCGGCCTTGTCGCGCTTTGCCTGCAAAAAGAGCAGATTGCTGTCACGGGGACCGAACTGGTGGATGGCGGAGATGCCGGGTGCGGCGGCAACGATATCCTGGGCCGCGGCCAGGGAGATAAAGAGATTGGCGGTGCCGATGCGGCCGATCGCCGAACCATCCACCAGGCCGGCAACGGTAAAGCTCCGGCCGCCGATGATCACCTTGTCCCCAGGACCCACGCCTGTTTCGGAGGCCCAGGTGACCTCCGCCAGGGCCTGTTGCCGATCGGCCGGCTCGATCATCTTCCCCGAAATCATCGTTCCCTGCAACAGGGCGGGACCGGCACGGTCACCAGGCCGGAAACCCACGACGATCCGGAAGGTGTCCCGGGAAAAATCCCAGAACAGAACGGCCCGGCTCAGGGAGATGACTGCTGGCAGGGCGGCGATGGCGTCACTCTGGGATCGGCTGATGGGAGCGACGGAACAGGGGAGCACCGGACCTGCCATCTGCTCCGGCACATCCCCTGCCTTTTGCACAGTCATGTCGGCGCCGATGGCGGCAAGCGGTGCCTGAAAGGCGATGTTCAGGGCATCCGAGAGCAGGGTGATGCAGACAAGAACCGCGGTTACAAGGGCCACCAGGCCGACATTGACCAGGGTGCGGCGCCCCCGATTGGTCAGTTCGCTGTAAAGATATTGTCCATTGATCATTTTTCCCCCCAATGGCTGAATGGTTCATGGGTTGACGGACAGCGTGGAAGCTGCGGCCCGCGACCGATGGTGCCGTCGTCGGGACGCAATCCGGCATATGCGGCCTGGAGCCGCCATGTGCCGGGGAAAAAGGGGGGAAACTCAAATCAGCAGGGCCTGCTGCTCAAGAAAAAGAGGGGGTGGACGGTGATGAATAGGTACGGCGGCGAGGAGATACGGCTCCGGCCGCAGACCTGCTGGGGCCGGACTCCTGAAGAAAAGCGCGGTAAACAGGGTCGGGACATAGACAGGCAACTGCAGGGCCGCAGGCAGGAGTTGTTCAATGGTGAACCGTTTCAGCCGTTCAGCGGCCGAGGGCAGGGGAGCGGGTTGGGGTTCGCAGACGACGCCGGGCGCTCCGAAGGGACAGGCCGTTTGCGCGGTTGTCGCCTTTGCCGTATCTCCGGCCAGGGGGCATCCGGCCTCTCCCCTCGCCGGACAGTCCGGCCGGGTCACGTAGCAGGCCGGTATCGGCGAGGCGCCCACCAGCATAAAAATACAAACCAGTATACAGTGGAAAATCCTGAACATCACTCACTGATACTCTGTGGTATAGCTTGTGTCAAGCTCAAATTATCTTTTCGGTAAGTAACACCGGTGACCGATTACCTGTTTTACTTTTGCGGCCGCATGGGATAAAGAGAAGAAAAGCAAGCTGCCTTCCCACCAGTCAGGAGACCGGCCGTGTCCAACCAGCCTGATGCAGAATCCGATCCGCATTTCAAGGTATTCCATGAACTCATGCCCCACAGGGTGCGGGAGATTCTGCTGGTCTCCAGCCCCTACGACGCCTATATCATGGAGGAGGATTCCAGTCTTGCCTCCCGGATTATCAATGAATACCGCGGCCTGAACCTCAGCAGTCCGCCGCGGATCACCCGGGCGGACACCGGGTCCGCGGCCCTGGAGCTGCTGGAGAAGAGGCCCTTCGACCTGGTTCTGGCCATGCCCAACCTGGGGAAAATGGGGATCGATCACCTCAGCCGGGCGGCGAAAAGGCTGCAGCCTGATCTCTTTTTCATCCTCCTGGCCCACTCCATGCGGGAGCTGGAGATGGGGGAGGAGCGCATCGAATCCGCCGCCGTCGACAACAGCTTCATCTGGTGTTGCGACTCCGAGATTCTCTTGGCGATCATAAAAAACCTGGAAGACGGGATGAATGTCGATCATGACACCCGGCGGGCCATGGTGCGGGTTATCCTCGTGGTGGAAGATTCACCGCTCTTTCGATCGCAGTTGCTACCGATCCTGTACCGGGAGCTGGTCCGCCAGACCCAGGCGGTCTTGAAGGAGGGGTTGAATGAACAACACCGTCTCCTCAAAATGCGCGCCAGGCCCAAAATTCTCACCGCCTCTTCCCATGAGGAGGCCATGGAACTCTACACCGCCTACCAACCCTATGTCTACGCGGTCCTCTCCGACCTGCGTTTTTCCCGCGGAGGAAAGTCCGACCCCCGGGCCGGCCTGTCGCTGCTCACCGCAATCCGGCGCACCGCGACGGATATGCCCTTGCTGCTCTTCAGCAGTGATTCGGTGGACAGGAAACAGACCGATTATCTCCGGGCGGTGTTCTTACGAAAAGATGCCGCCGATCTCCAGGAGCGTATCCACGACTTTTTTCTCTCCTGCCTTGGGTTCGGAGAATTCATCTTCCGGCTGCCGGATACCACCCCTGTGGACCGGGCAGCCGGCTTTGCCGAATTCGAGGCCGCCTTGAAACGGATACCCGATGACTCCCTCATGTACCATGCCGGTTTCAACCACTTCTCCCACTGGTTCATGGCCCGGGCCGAGGTGGAGCTTGCCTCCAGGTTCCGCAGGGAGCGTTTTGGCCGCTATACGACGGCTGCGGCCCTGCGTCGCGACCTGGTCGCCGCCGTCCATGCGCAGCGGCGGAAGCGGCAGCTGGGCGTTGTCAGCCGTTTTTCGGCACCATACTATGACAGCGAGATCAATGACTTCGTCAGTATCGGCAGGGGATCCATGGGCGGTAAGGCCCGGGGACTTGCCTTCATGGCCGCCTTTCTCAACAGTGCGGCGGCGCGCCCCGCTCCGCCCTTCGGCTCCAGGGTCGCCATCCCCAAAACCTGCGTCATCTTGAGCGAGGGCTTTGAAGAGTTCGTGCGCTTGAATTCACTGCAATCAACAGACGGACTCAGCGACCGGGAGATCGCCGCACGGTTTGTGGCCGGGTCCATGCCGCCGGCCCTGCTTAAAGAGCTGGAAGAGTTTCTGCGCCGATTTTCCTATCCCCTGGCCATCCGTTCCTCCAGCCTGCTGGAAGATGCCCGCTTCATGCCCTATGCCGGTCTTTACAGCACCCTGATGCTGGCCAATAACCATCCGGATTTTTCACGAAGATTTAAGCAGTTCGTACGGGGGATCAAACTGGTGTACGCTTCCACCCGCTTTGCCGGACCCCGGGCCTTTTCCCGATCCATCGGACAGGGTCGGGAGGACGGCATGGCCGTGCTGGTGCAGCAGTTGGTGGGCAGACAGTACGGAAGCTTTTTCTATCCGGGCATCTCTGGAACGGTGCAGTCCCACAACTACTATCCCCTGGCACCCATGCGGCCGGAACACGGCATTGCCGCGGTGGCCCTCGGGTTCGGCAAGACCGTGGTCGAGGGTGAGCGCAGCCTGCGTTTTTCACCCTTTTTTCCCCGGCATCTGCCGCAGTTTTCGACGGTGGATGACATCCTCGCCACCTGCCAGCGGCGATTCTACGCCCTGGATATGAGCGTGGATAACGATGGGGATATCGGCGCCCTGGTCGCCCGGAATCCGGATGACGCCCGGGACGAGTTTCCGGTGCGGCTGCTGAGCAGCACCTATCTGCCGGAAGAAAAGCGGATCCGCGACAGCGACCTGCCGGGACGCAAGGTGCTCACCTTTGCCGCCCTGCTCAAGTACAACCTCTATCCCCTGGCGGAAATTTTGCAGGCGCTCATGGATATCGGCCGCCGGGGGCTGGGGTGCGAGGTGGAAATTGAATTTGCCGTTGACCTGGAAGAGAGCATTGAAACAAGTCTTTTCAACCTGCTGCAGATCCGGCCGCTGGTCACCGAGACAACTGGACGGGTGGTGAAGATCGACCAGGAGGAAAAAGAAAGGGCGGTGCTGGTTGCCGATAATGTCCTGGGCCACGGTCTTTACAACACCATCGCCGATATCGTCTATGTTGAGGCGCCCGGATTCGACAACCGCACGGCCGCGGCCGCGGCCCGGGAGATAGGCGGGATCAACCGGAGGTTGCAAGGGGAGTCGAGGTCATATCTGCTCATCGGCCCGGGAAGGTGGGGAAGCGGAGACCCGTGGCTGGGTATCCCGGTGAGCTGGCAGGATATCTCCGGGGTCGGCGTCATTGTTGAAACCGGGGGAGCCGGGTTCCGGGCGGAGCCGTCGCAAGGAACACATTTTTTTCAGAATATCAGTTCGTTGGGCATTCCCTATATCACGGTTGACGCCGACGGCCGGCTGGACGAAAAATGGCTGCGCTCCCTGCCCCGGCGGGAGCGGCTGGAGTTTGTCAGCCATATCCGCCTCGAGGAGCCGTTGCTTGTCAAGGTGGATGGGCGGCTGCCCCTGGCGGTTGTGCTCGCCCCTGAAGAATAGGCGGTTATGGAGATCAGGCGGGTCATGCCATGGTGCAGCGCCGTCTCGATCATGCGGCAAGAAACCGGAAAAAGGAGGAGAATATGAAAGAGACAGTTGATGGACTGCTGAAGCGGGATCCCGGGGAAAGGGAATTCCATCAGGCGGTGGAGGAACTGGTGGAGACCGTCCGCCCGGTCCTTGAACGCAATCCCGAATACCGTCGGCAGGCGGTGCTGGAACGTCTGGTGGAACCGGAACGGGTGATCATCTTCCGGGTACCCTGGGTGGATGACCTCGATCAGGTTCACGTCAACCGTGGTTTCCGGGTGGAGATGAACAGCGCCATCGGTCCCTACAAGGGAGGACTGCGGTTTCATCCATCGGTGACCCTCAGCATCGTCAAGTTCCTGGCCTTTGAACAGGTTTTCAAAAACAGCCTCACCACCCTGGCCATGGGGGGCGGCAAGGGGGGAGCCGATTTCAACCCCAAGGGACGCTCCGATGGCGAGGTGATGCGCTTCTGCCAGAGTTTCATGTGCGAACTCTATCGCCATATCGGCCCCGATACCGATGTCCCGGCCGGGGATATCGGCGTCGGCGCCCGGGAGATCGGTTTTCTCTTCGGCATGTACAAGAAGCTGCGCAACGAGTTCACCGGGGTGCTGACCGGCAAAAGTCTTGACTGGGGCGGCAGCCTCATCCGGCCGGAGGCCACGGGCTACGGAGTTGTCTACTTTGCCTCCGAAATGCTCGCCACCCGGGGCGAGACCCTGGAGGGCAAGACCTGCCTGGTTTCCGGGGCCGGCAACGTTGCCCAGTACACCGTGGAAAAGCTCATCGAGCTCGGCGGCAGGGCGGTCACCCTTTCCGATTCATCGGGTTACATTTTTGATGAAGAGGGCATCGACCGGGACAAGCTGGAATATGTCAAGGAGTTGAAAAATATCCGGCGGGGACGCATCCGCGAGTATGCGCAGCAATATCCCGGCGCGGTCTACACGGAGCGCGATGCAGGGCTTGATCACAACCCGCTCTGGAGCCATCCGGCGGATTGCGCCATGCCCTGCGCCACGGAAAACGAGATCAACGGCAATGATGCCGCCAATCTCGTAGCCGGCGGCGTGGGCCTGGTGTGCGAGGGGGCCAACATGCCTTCAACCCCGGAGGCCATCGACATCTTTGAGGACAAGGGCCTGCTCTACGGCCCCGCCAAGGCGGCCAATGCCGGCGGCGTGGCGGTTTCCGGGCTGGAGATGGCCCAGAATTCCATGCGGCTGCATTGGCCCCGGGAGGAAGTGGACAAGCGGTTACGCCACATCATGCACCGTATCCACTCCACCTGTCTCGATGCCGCTGCCGAATACGGCAGGCAGGGCAACTACCTGGCCGGGGCCAATATCGCCGGTTTTATCAAGGTGGTCAATGCCATGCTGGACCAGGGACTGGTGTGAAAAGGTGAGACCTATTCCACTTCCTTTTCCGGTTCCACCGGCATGTTGTGCGGATCCACGTGACACTCCAGGCAGTCGGCGAATTTCTTATGCATCTTCTTGCCGTGGGGGCTTTCGTGGCAATCCTGGCACTTGGGTATCTCGCCATGGACGGTGTGACAGGTGGCGCATTGCAGCTCGCTGTGCTTGGTCAGGTTGACCTGCAGGTTGTCAAACACCTCGTCATGACATGATCCACAGACCTTGTTGTCGGTTTCCTCCGGATAAGGCAGGATGTTTTTGGCGCTGTGCGGCCGGTGGCAGACCAGACACTCCTCGTAGGGCTGGCCTTCCACATGGGGATCATGGCAGTCGAAACAGGTGGGTCGGTAGCCGTGTTTGTCGGCATGGCAACCGGTGCAACCCACCTCTTCCTCGTTATGCTTGGTGGGATTGTCGGCGAACTCTTTGCCCTCGGTCTCGTAATGGCAGACCTCGCAGGCCACCACTTCCTTGCCCGCCCCGTCGGGATAGTTTTTGCTGACCCCTTCAAAGGGAATGTCCAGCGGCGTATGCGGGTCCTGATGGCATTCCTTGCACATGGTGAAGGGTTCGCCGTGGGGCAGTTCGTGGCAGTCGGCGCACTGGGGCATGATGGATGCATAGTTATCCTTGGTGGGCACGTAGGCGTGCAGTTGCTGGTGGCAGTCGGTGCAGAAGAAGCGATGTTTGGATTCGCTTTCCCGGAGCAGTTTGTATTCACCGGGATGGCAACTGCCGCATTCCACCGGGGTGAGGCTGCGGGGCACCGCGGTGTAGAGCGATTCATCGGCCAGGGGCATGCTCCTTTTCCCGTCGGGAGTGGTTGCCGCCGGGGCTGCCGCCGGTGTTTGCGGAGCAGCGGGCGCGGGCGATTTTTCGGTTGTGCCGGTCAGGGCCGTACCGGCAGTGAAAACAAGCAGCAGGCCGGCGAGGGCGATGAGCCCTGCCGACACTTTGTAATTGAAATTCTTTTTCATTCTTTCCCCCCTTTGCAATGTGGATGGCGAAGCAGGAGCGGGTGTGCCGCGTCCCGGACTGTATGCCGGAGCCGAACCACGCGGGGCCGTCTCCCGCGAAAGGAGAACGGCCGCCGTGCCGAAACGGTGGAATTCACCTCTACGGCGGAAAACCGCACCGGTCGCAAGGCAACCGGTGCGGGCGGGTCGGCCGTGGACTGATCCGCTACATCACGAGATCGTGCGGATCCTCATGACAGTCGATACAGTTCGGGAATTTCGACATCATCTTGTCCGGATGCGGCACTCCGTGGCAGTCCTGGCAGGTGGGGACGAAACCGTGCTTATCCTTGTGGCAGAAGACACAGAGCAACTGGGCATGCTTGGTTTCGCCGGCGGCCAGGGTGGCCTCGAGTTCATCGTGACAGGCGCCGCAGTCCATGTTGGGAACCTTGTCGTCATAGCCGATGTTGAGCGGTGAATGCACCGGATGGCAACCGGCGCAGGTCGGCGTCTGCTGGCCGTCCCGATGGGGATCGTGGCACTCCATACAATCCGGGATATAGCCGTGCTGGTCGTGGTGACAGACGGCGCAGTCCACTTCGCCGTGGGCGCTGGGATTGTCGGAGAGTTCCTCACCCTTGTCCGAGTGGCAGGTGTTGCAGACCTCGCTGTTTTCCTCGCCGAAGACGATGTGCAGCGGCTGGTGGGGGTTCTGGTGACAGCGCAGGCAGTTGTCCACCTCGTAGTGGGGTTCTCCCTCGTGGCACATGGAGCATTGGGGAATGATCTTTTCCTTTTCCACTTCCGGCGGATGACCACCCGTGTGGCAGTCGAGGCAGCCGACCTCGCTCTTGTGCTTGCCGCCGTCGTCCATGTTCTGGTGAACCACTTCCACATGACACTTGATACAGTCGGTGTTCGCCAGCTGATTCTTGACGATCCGGACCTTGCCCTTGTCGGCCGCGCCGCCCTTGCCGGTCGCATCCACCACCAGCGGCTGTTTGACGGCGTTGCCGGCGCCTTCCTGCCCCTGCGGGGCACAGGCAAGGATCGTCAGCGACAGCGACAGGACGGCAATGCCTGCCATCACCTGGAATTTGCTTTTTTTCCTCATTGTTTTCCTCCTTTTATTTAGGCATTATCCGACTAAATCATGTGGTTCGTATCATGTGGCCGGTATGTGGAACCGTCAGAACGGGTGGGAAAAGCGACGATGCGCCGCGTAATGGAGCCGGAGAAGAGGGAAGAGGCCGGAGTACATGGCGGGCGGCCGCCAAGGGGTGCGGTCTTTGGGTGTCTCCACATGGCCCATGAACCGGCGTATACGACATTGTGGTGCTGAGCATTGAATAAAATTGCGGAATTCCGCGCATCTGATTTTTATCACCGGCAAGCCGTCAACCATCTGTCAGCCTTTAACTCCTTGTGAAAATTTGTTTATTTTTGTATCACATCCATCTGTTTTTTGCCATGGAAAAAACCGCGGTCGGAAGCCGGAAATGGACAAGGAAGTCCCATGGAACCGGTAAGGCGGGGGGATCGGCCCGTACCGCCGGGTTGTGAACCCGGTGGGAGGGGTTACAAAAAAAGTCATTCGTAAAACTGGTTCTTTGGCGGTCGTTGTGGTACTTATTAGATGCCGCGCCCGGCAGAGATGTAACAGCAACAATCAATCGATTACCCTATTCCGGGCAGTGGGCCCCTGGGAGCCTTCCGGGGTGCATGCCACGGAAACGGGAACGGAAAAAAAGGACCATGCCAGCCGCTGCCATTACCTTCATCCTGCGCCTGCCCACCGCCGCCCTGCTGGCGCTGATCGTTTTTTCCCCGTTGTCCGGTGTCCGGGCCTTGGCCGAGGAACTGCTTGTCCCCGATGACTACTTCACCATTTCCGAGGCCCTGGAAGCGGCCATGGAGGGAGATACCGTGGTGGTCTATCCCGGTACGTACAATGAACGTATCAAGATGAAGGAGGGCGTCAGTCTGGTGAGCTATGCCGGAGACGGCGGCAACGAGGAGGTCGCGGGTCCGGGGGTCAAAAAGGTGTTGCGCCGCGCCCTGCGCACCATCATCGACGGCACCGACCTGGAGGAACCCGGCTACCTCATCAGCTTTCCCAAGGACACCGATGCGGAGATGCGGGTGGACGGCTTCACCTTTCGCAACATGCCTGATTATCATTCCTCCACCAATCTGTTTCTCATGGAGATCCGCGGCTGCTCGCCGGTGGTGGAGAACAATATCCTGCACGGCAACAGGTCCTGGGGCGCCATTCTCTCCACCGGGCTCGGGGTCGGCATGGGCCCGGCTCTGGAGACCATGGCGCGGCCGTTGATCAGAAACAACGTCATCTACGACAACCTTGCCGTGGGTATAGGCAACGGCAGCAACTCCGCCGCCCATATCGTTGAAAACGAGATCTTCGGCAACTATTATCAGGACGGCAAGGACAGAGACCGGGTGGCGCCGGCCATCGGTGTGCGGGAGCATGCCCGGCCGCTCATCGAAAACAATATCTGCTACAACAACGGCAGCGGCATCGGGACGATCAACTTCGACGTCGCGGCGGAGCCCCTTGTCATCCGGGGAAACACCATCTACCGCAACCGGGCCGCCGGCATCGGCCTGCGGGGCATCGGCAGTCAGGTCGCCGAGCTTGAGGTGATCATCGAGGACAACACCATCTACGGAAACCTGGCCGCCGGTATCCGGCTCACCAAAACCGGCCGCGTCACACTGCGGCGCAACGAGGTGCGCACCAACAAGCGGGCCGGCATAGCCCTTTGGGATGTGGGCAACGTCATCATCGAGGAAAACGACATCCACGGCAATTTCGCCACCGGGCTCAGAATGCTGGATGTGGCCGGCGGCCGCATCTCCCACAACAGAATCTACCAAAACGTGACCGCGGGCATTGACCTGATCGGCTGGCAGCGATGAGGAAAGCGTCCGGGGCATCGAAAACGGCGGCGAGGCGAAGCGGCCGCCGGCACCTTTCGTGGAAATGCCGGTCCGCGGTCCCGGCGCTTGTCCTGGCCGCGATCTTTTCCCTGCCGGCTTCGGCCGCTGTTTTGCGGTTTCCCAAGGGCAACCTCTCCTTGCAGGATGTAGTCACTGCCGCCGCCGACGGCGATACCGTCCTGGTGGAACCCGGCACCTATGAATTTTTTTACGATCATCTGGTGATCCTCCAGGAGCGGCTGACCGTCAAGAGCGCCGCGGGCGCCGCCCGGACCATTCTGAAGGGCAGGGGGGACGGGCCGGTGGTGAGTTTCCTGCGCGGCAGCAAGGCGGTGCTCGACGGCTTTACCATCACCAGCATCCCCAGGGAAAAGGTTACCGATCTCAAGGGCGGCGGCATCTACTGCGCGCCGGAATCGGCACCGGTGATCATCAACGCGATCATTACCGATAACAGCGCGGTTTTCGGCGGCGGCATCTACTGCGATACCCTGTCGGCGCCGCGCATCAGCGGCTGCACCTTTACCCGTAACAACGCTGCCGTTTCCGGCGGAGCGATCTTTATCACCCGGGCCGCCGCCGTCATCCACAACAACCGATTCCGCGACAACCGGGCCGGCACCGCGGGCGGCGCCATCGGCAGCAACCGCGGATCTTCGAAGATCATCAACAATATCATCCATCAAAACAGCGCGGTTTTCGGCGGTGGCATCTCATGCGACCGCTCGGCGTCCATCATCTACAACAACACCCTGGTGGAGAACCGGGCCGACTATGGCGGCGGTATTGTGGTGGACAAGGGCGCAGTGCGGTTAACCAACCTAATTCTTTACCACAACCGCGACCGGGACATCCACTACCTGGCCAGGGAGCCGGAAGCGGTTACCAGGCCGACCTATTCCCTGATCAGCGATGGTTCTTTCCGGGGCTTTAACGGCAATATCGCCGTTGACCCGCTTTTTGTGGATGCGGACACAGGGGACTTTCACCTCGGCAAGGATTCGCCTTGCAAAAACACGGGAAACCCCGACTTTTTCTACGAGGACCCGGATTCCACCACCAGCGACATGGGAGCCTATGGCGGCCCCGGAGCACAAGGGGATCATTGATCCCGGCCATCCATCTTCAGGTAAATCTCCCCACCCGCATAGACCACCACCGGACCAGCCGGCGACCGGTCCTTTCCTTTCACTGATGTTGAGGTGAACAGGTTCAACATTTCGGAAAATGAAGGACCTTTTTTGCTACTTGCCGGCAATTTTCGCCAACACCTCTGTTTCCCGGAAAATTTTACTGGAAAACAGGGGCAATGGGGAAATATCATCCTGTAATAGCGAAAGAAGTTGTGTTTTTATCAACAATAGAGTAATGGAAAATATTAGATTTACTAATTACTCTGCTTCTCTTCTTTCAGCGTGGATTTTGATTGTGATAGATGAAATTCGTACAGCAGGACGAAAGGCCCCCAGTGATTGCGCAGCCGGATGCATTCCGTCAGCCGCATCCCGCTACCATAGATCAACCGGACCATGAGCAGGTGCCTGTCCCGCATCTGCTCAAAAACCCGTCCGATTTCTGATTCAGTAAGCACCGTGGGAGGCCGGGGTTTGCGCTTGGAGCGAATTGGGGCCACCTCTGGCACCGGCGGTACCTGAAAATGGACAAGGGCAGTGCCCGCATTAACATGGACAAGGTCAAAGAGGAATCCCGTTTTGACGGCAAGTGGGTGCTGACCACCAACACGGACCTTTCTGCCGAAAAA
>Ga0256914_1002429_pt1 | contig 15548 bp, 11 predicted proteins | sample HulkmetaG_FD_191571 | JGI IMG/M metagenome (GOLD analysis project Ga0256914, IMG submission 191571) | Hydrothermal chimney microbial communities from Main Endeavour vent field at the Juan de Fuca Ridge, Pacific Ocean - Hulk | ecosystem: Environmental > Aquatic > Marine > Hydrothermal vents ... | reverse complement strand
ACCAGTAAATCTGGATTTCGGAATCTCCAAAGCCATCTATTAATTATTGTAATATTGACGCCTATCCCGCATATGGACGTTGCCGCCTGCCACCAAACCAGTAATACGCCAACGTATCCGGACACGGAATTTCGATCGCCAGTGGCCGTTGCGTCCCTTGGCTGAATGATCTTGTGGATATAAAATTCGTGCCCCCTTCAGCATATCCGGAGCCATCACCCTACCAACGACCGTTCTGAAAGATATATCCTGGGCGGTTCATTCATAGGTATATCACCTGAACTGCCGTCAATCCATGCCACCTTTATGTTACTCTCAGTGTCTGACCGATAAGAATTGCATAATTGATCTTACAAATGCCCTTTAAGACACCAATCAATAGCAACTAATCTGCTAGACTGTTTAAGGAACCTTTTATGCAACCCTACCGCAACCAAATCCTGCTCAGGAGTTTTCAGGTCATTGATCTGCTGGCCATGATCCTAGCCTTCGGATTGGCGACACTGGCAGTTCACATGAAACTGAGCAACCTCTCCCTTGAAGAATTCCTCTCAATACGTATCAGTCTGCAGAATATCATCCTGTTTATGGGATTACTGCTATCATGGCACATAATCTTCTCCCTATCAGGCCTCTATGACCAGGGCAGACTATGTTCAAAATGGGAGGAGATACGAGACATCGTGAATTCCACCATTGTGGGAACCGGTGCGATCTATCTTGCTTCCATACTGTTTAACATCATACTGATAACACCCCTGTTCCTTTGTGTTTTCTGGATAGTCAGCACAGCAATGACCATCCTGAACAGGACCATCCTGCGTATGGTACTCGCCAAGACAAACGGCACAGGCGTCACCATCACCAAACTTTTAATGGTGGGAACAAACAGAAGGGCCACGAACTTTGCCCAAAGGCTTCTAACCAACCGCCTGGAGAATTATGAACTTATAGGTTTTGTAGACACAGAATGGATAGAGGGCGCTGACGAAAAATTCAAGAAGAGATATCCCCTGATTCCATACAGTGAATTTACCTCATACCTAAAGGAGCACGTGGTGGACGAGGTAGTAATATGCCTGCCTATCAAGTCATGCTACACCAAATATACAGAGATCATAAAAATCTGCGTGCAACAGGGGATCACGGTGCGTATTCTGGCAGATTTTTTCTTTATCAGCATGGCTAAATCAAGAATGGACTTTTTTGAAAACAATGCAGTAATGACCCTGTACACAGGGAACATGAACTCCGGTATGTTGATAATCAAAAGACTGATGGACATATCCATATCCATCGTACTGCTTACGGTGCTCTCCCCACTCTTTATAATAACTGCAGTAGCCATAAAGACCACATCCCCTGGCCCCGTATTCTTCGTCCAGAAGCGTGTTGGACTTAATAAACGACTATTCAACCTCTATAAATTCCGCACCATGGTGGAAAATGCAGAGGAGTTGCAGAAGGAGCTTGAAGAGTTAAATGAGGCCGATGGCCCTGTTTTCAAAATCAAGGATGATCCAAGGATCACACCACTGGGCAGATTTCTCAGGAAGAGCAGCATTGATGAGCTGCCTCAACTGTTCAACGTCCTCAAAGGTGATATGAGCCTGGTTGGCCCCCGGCCTCTTCCGGTCAGGGATTACCGGGAATTTGATCAGGACTGGTTCAGCAGGCGTTTCAGCGTGCGTCCCGGAATCACCTGCCTGTGGCAGATTAGCGGTCGCAGTGATATCTCATTTTATCAATGGATAGAGATGGACCTTGATTATATTGACAACTGGTCTCTCAGTTTAGATATTCGTATTCTCCTAAAGACAATTCCAGTAGTTCTCACGGCCAAAGGGGCGGCATAGACAGGACAGGAAAAGGCAAACATGAAAATCATGCTCAGTTACCCACGGCTTGCCGGCAAGGGAAGCCCCATGCTCACCCAGAACAGACAGTTCCAATGGATGAGTATCGGCTCCTATATCTACCCGCTGGTCACCGCATCAGCAGCTACACTGCTTGACAGGGAAGGGCATGACGTCATCTGGTATGACGGTATAGCTGAAGACCTGACCTATGAGCATTTTATTGATACCATTGACCAAGAACGCCCAGACCTTGTGGTAATGGAGACCAAGACCCCGGTTGTAAAACTCCATTGGTCCATAGTCCAGGATATCAAGAGACGTTCTCCTGAGACACGCACTGTGCTCATGGGTGATCACGTCACTGCCCTTCCCGCAGAATCGCTTCACAGATGTCCTGTGGACTTCATCCTAACCGGCGGCGACTATGATTTCTCGCTACTGGCATTGGTCAGGGCCATTTGTAAAAAAGGTGACATGCCACCTGGCATATTCTTCTGGCAGGACGGGCAGATAAAAAACTCAGGCAATTTCATATTAAATGGTAACCTAAATAGCCTGCCGTTCATTGACCGGGACCTGACCAAGGCCCATCTCTATTTTGAAAAGTGGAAAAAGCGTGAACCTTTCCGCTACACCATGGCAGGCAGGGACTGTCAGTGGGGAAAATGCTCATTCTGTTCCTGGACTACTCTGTACCCATCGTTCAGGCGTCGTAGCGTAGAGAGTCTGTTGGACGAAATCGAATTCCTGGTAGAACGGTACGGCGTCAGGGAGATATTTGACGACACTGGCAACTTTCCTGCCGGCAGATGGCTCAAACAGTTCTGCAATGGAATGATAGACAGGGGCCTCAACAGGCACATACTGTTTTCATGCAATATGCGTTTTGACTTTCTGGTCAAACAGCCGGAACTCCTTCCACTCATGAAGGAAGCAGGTTTTCGAAAGATGAAGTCCGGCCTTGAATCTGCCAACCAGTCCACCCTGGACAGGATCAACAAGAACATTCGGGTGGAACACATAGTGGAAGGATGCAGACTGGCCTCTGAGGCAGGATTGGAGATACAGCTCACAGTAATGGTGGGTTATCCCTGGGAGACAAGGGACGATGCTACCAAGACCCTCGACCTTGCCAGAGAACTTATGGCAAAAGGACACGCCGGAATGCTTCAAAGTACAGTGGTCATACCATATCCTGGCACCCCACTGTTCAAGGAGGCCGTGAAACATAATTGGATACGTTTCTCACCCATAGACGCCTGGGAGAGATACGACATGACAGAGCCTGTTCTCAAAACCATGGACATGGAACCTGAAGAGATCATGAAGCTGTGTAGTGACATATACAAATCCTTCGTTACCCCCCGATTCGTACTCCGCCAGCTTAAAAATATCAGGAGCAGGGAAGATCTCAGCTATATCATAAGGGGCGGCAAGGCAGTATTGGGACACATCCTTGACTTCGCAAGGATACGTTCATGAAAAATACCGGCACAGAAGGCACGCATACAAAGGCCCACACCTGCAAGATGACGATACCCGCCCCCCCACATAGCCCACATAGAGGTGACACCAATTATATCGCGCATGGACACGAAACGGAACGCAATTGCATAGATTTCCTCGGCATTAAAGTGGACAATATCGATGCGGTCTCACTGATCGGCAGAATGGTTGAATTTGCCTCCGGAAATATCCAGCGTACCGTCATGTACGTCAACGCAGCCTGCATGCTAATAGCAGAAAAGAATCCCCAATACCGGCAGGTGTTAAACAGCGCGGACATTGTCTATCCAGACGGTATCGGCATAGTCCTCGGCGCCCGTATCTTTGGATATCGACTCCCTGGCAGATCAACTGCTGCTGACTTCATAACCGACCTGTGCAGGGCCTGTGCTAAAGCGGATATAAGTATCTTTTTCCTTGGGGCAAAAGATGGTATTGCAGCCCAGGCAGCACAAAAATTGATGAATCATATCCCGAGATTACGTATCGTGGGTACACATCATGGGTATTTCAGCACAGGGGAGACGGAAAACATCATCTCCATGATAAACCGCAGTGGGGCCAAGATGGTAATAGTGGGCTTCGGGGCCCCAGCCCAGGAATTGTGGATCAGAGAATACGGGGAAAGACTTAATGCGCGATGTCTGTGGGGAGTGGGGGGCCTCTTCGATTTCGTCTCAGGAAAAACACCAAGGGGACCTAAATGGCTTATCGATAATGGCTTTGAATGGCTCTGTAGGCTATTTGTTGAACCGCGGCGGTTATGGAAACGCTATATTCCAGGAAACATAAACTTCCTCTATACTATACTAAAATATCGTTTATTTCATGGCAATTAATCTGTTACTCGGTATAACAGGCACCGTATGTCTGCTCGTTCTACTATATTTGGTTATATTGGCCATTGCCTCGTTACTACCGGAAAAAAGGATACATTCTCACAGCCCTCGCTCCAAATTTTGTATTGTAATTCCTGCACATGATGAAGCTGAAAACATTGGAACAACACTGGATATATTGAAAATGGTAAATTATCCAGAGCATCTCTATGACATAATAGTCATAGCAGATAATTGCCATGACCACACCACAACCGAAGTTCATAAACGGAAAATCAAATGGATGGAACGAAAAAATGACCGGATTACAAACAAGGGCATTGCCTTAAAATGGGCCTTTTCCCACCTCATCAAATCAACTACTCATGATGCTTTTGTTGTGATAGATGCAGACACCCATATGGATCCTAATTTTTTAACCATTATGAATAACTGCTTATCCAGTGGGCAGAAAGTTATCCAAGGCTATTCACAAGTGAGGAATCCCCAACGCTCACTCCTTGAAAGTCTCTCATTCCTCGGGTTCGCATTGAACAGAAACCTTAAATACAGGGGGCGCAGCAGATTGAAACTTTGTCCCATCCTTATGGGAACAGGGATGTGTATAGCGCGTGAAGTTATCGAACAGTTCGGCTGGCCTGCCTGTTCCTTAGTGGAAGATGTGGAATTTACAATGTTTTTAAAAATTCATGGCATAAATGTATTTTTTGCTGAAAAGGCCAGACTTACGGTTGAATTGCATACGGATATTCTATCCACAAAGAGACAGAGATTAAGGTGGGACCTTGGAAAGCTTGAAATAAAAAAACGATATCTCCGTTCCCTTATACATCATGCTTTTTTATATAAAGATATCTCCTGTCTTGATTGTGCAATGGAACTGCTACTCCCTCCTTTTCCAATACTTTTCGTAATAATCACAGGAGGCGGGGTATTAAGCATTATAGCCAAATGGGCAAATATATGTAGTCCTGCTGTATTGTCCGTATGGCTATCAAACACCTCTCTCATTATACTGTACACCATAGCAGGCCTTATATCGGCAAAAGCTCCTCCCAAAGTCTATAAGGCATTACTATATGCCCCATTGATAGTCATGTGGAGAAGCTGGATAGTATTGAGGGAATCATTCAATAAAAACAGAAACACAAGATGGTAAACTCTCCCCGCTCGATAAACGGAAATTATTGATATAAAATTTTTTTATACTCTAAAAAAATATATTTATATATTTTTTTACTTTATCCGGGTACAAACAATACCTATAACAACCGCCCATAGAAAACAGCCGGCTGAAAAGAGGAAGCCCTTTCATGAATGTCTTATGTATATACTCACTTACAACCTATTCCCTTAAAAAGGAATTATACAGCCCAGGAGACATTCCATTTGGTATATCATATATCGCCACTGTCCTTAAAAAGGCTGGCCATAACGTAAAACTTGTGGTCTTAACCCCCACCACCAAACTACAAAAAAAATTTAGCCGGTTATTTCAAAATTTTCCACCCGACCTTATATGCCTCACGTCAGTATCGAGCCAGTTACCACTGATCAAAAAGGCTGGTTCAGTCCTGAGACAGATGGTGCCCAAGGCATTTATAATCATGGGGGGAGTTCATACCACACTCAATCCGGACGAGGTAATCGCCTTTGACTTTGTGGACGCAATATGCATAGGAGAAGGAGAAGAAGCAGTCATTCAACTTGCGGAACAGATAGAAAATGGAATACACCCCTCATGCATTCAGAACCTGTGGATCAAAAAAACACATTCAGAATCAGATATAGAAAAAAACCCTCTGCGCCCTTTCCGTAAAGATCTTGACTCCCTGCCTTTTATAGACAGGGAGATGTGGGAACCCTTTATCTCAAACAAAAAAGGGATGATATATACCGTACTTGCCGGCCGAGGATGCCCCAACAGGTGTACCTACTGCTCCAATCACGCACTGGCCAGGATAACCAATGGTAAATATGTACGTTTTCGTTCGCCCGAAAACATAATTGCGGAGATAGACGAACTTGTACGGAAAGACCCCCTGGTTGAAACCGTCTTTTTTGAAATAGAAACATTAGGAGCCAACCTGGACTATACCTATGAACTGTTGTCCAAGGTCGCCCGTTTCAATGCATCCCTCCAAAGACCGCTAAGGTTTGGGACAAATCTTGCCCTTAACACCCATATAAAAAACAACGCAAGGTTGCTCAAGGCATTCAAAGAGGCAAATCTTATTTTTTTCAGGATCGGCCTTGAATCAGGCTCAGAGAAAATACGAAGAGAGGTGCTCAAACGACCAAGATATCGCAATAATGATCTCATTGAATTTTGCCGAATGGCAAGAAAGATGGGCATTAAGTACACCATCAACATCCTGATCGGACTGCCGGGAGAAACTCCTGAAGATTTCCAAAAGACCATAGAGGTTACCAGGGCCTGCAAACCTACTTATGGTATTGCAGCCAACATATTCTATCCATATCCCGGTACTGAACTTCACCAGGTATGCATAGAACGCCAACTGATTACCCCAAAGGCTGCCCATTCATTCTATGAAAGGACGGACACTGTCCTCTACATGCCCTACTTCCCGCCCTGGAAGATCCGCAAAGAATTTATCTTGTCCTACTACAATGTATTCAAAGGTCGTAAACCTTGGTCTGACATAGCGGCCAGGACACTACGCTACTCTTTGGATTCGTTCCCGTCTGCCAAACGCAATATATCCAGGCTGGTACATCTCGCAGCATCATTGATAAGGAGATGATACTTGGTCTTCATACCCAAAAAGGGGAATAAAAGATTCATAAAACGAATATACGCAATCACAATTTCAGGGCCATTGCACTCTATTTTTGGTAGCGTACGTTTGGCAAGCCTTCGCAACATAATCACCAAAAAGAAAAAGGGTGCCATTGCCCTTGCAGACCAGATAATAGCCAGCGCCACCAATTTCCTTACGGGTATGATCATAGCCCGGGCATGCACCAAAGAGGAATTTGGCACCTATGTCCTCTGCTTCAACATCGTAATGTTCATACTTGACATACAGACTGCCCTGTTATCTTCCTCATACATGGTGCACAGCCAGGGCATGAAAATAAAGGAACGCGCAGAATATACTGGCAACACCATGATTCAGCAGGTCATTCTATCCCTGCTCGCGATCTTCACACTAACAGCCGTCTTATGCCTTTTCCCTGACAAACTTCGCAAGATGGGGCTTGGTCCCACTCTGCATACTCTCGCCCTTGTAATCGTATTCATCATGTTCAGGGATTTTATCAGACGTATATGTTTTGCAGACATGAGGATGCACAGGGCTATAATGGTGGATATAACTGTTGCACTGTTTCAACTCTCAGGCCTTATGGTACTGCTTATGTGCGGCAGTATCTCGGCTCAATCCTCATTTATGATCATAGGCGCTGCATGCGCCACTGCATCTGTTCTGTGGCTATATACCGATCGCTCCCTATACAAACTGGATATGAAGGGCTTTTCAAAAAGCCTAGTAAAAAACTGGTCTTTTGGGAGCTGGATGTTTGGCAGCACCCTGCTATGGGCGGCGAGCATGACACTCTATCCATGGCTTCTCACCTGGTTCCATGGCCCGGCCGCAATCGGGATATGGGGTGCATGCTGGGGGGTTACGGCCCTTGCCAACCCCCTTATAATTGGAATCCAAAATTTTTTAGGACCTGATATCGTCAAAAGCTATATTTCAGGTGGAATTTCAGGACTGAAACATAACATCCGGGAAAAAACCATAATGTATGTAACTGCAGTCCTCCCCCTTTCCATACTGCTCATACTTTCCGGTCCATATCTGGTACCATTTATATACGGAGACAAGTACAGAGGCACCGGCACCATCGTTACCATTCTTGCACTTACAATCATCATAAATGCCGCCGCTTATCCGGTAAGCAGGGCGCTTCTCGCGTTGAAAGAGGCGAAAATGTACTTTTGGACAAGCTTTGTTCCGTTGCTTGTCACCCTGTCATGTGGTATTGTATTGGTGAAACAGTTTGGGCCTTTAGGAGTGGCATGGGGTTTGCTTATTGGAACAATAATAACAGGGGCTCTTATGGGTATCTGTTTTATTGGTGTAGCGCCCAAACATGAAGTGCCTACCAAAGAGTCTCCCTCTTAATTACCACCTGAATTGAATGTTTCAAACGCGCCAGGCTCCGGATACAAGCATGAACTGACAAAACCTAACTTATCCATTTTTCAGCTATCAATTCAGGGGAAAGCATGAAAGGCCGCATCTAATCATGCAGGCAACTGACGAGAAAATAAAAAATCCTTCTACATACCCATTAGTTGACAGGTGGTATAAAACAGACTGGTTGAAACGACGTGAATTTTGCTCAAAAAAATCGGCCACAGTCCAAACCCGCTATAAAGAGATTCTCTTCCTTATACCACTTATGGTTCTGATATTCGGTCTTACCACCCCATTCAATTTCTCTTGGTCCCAAGAGGTAAAAAGCATAGAAAGTGGACATGCGGCAACTAATACCGTGGAGAAAACGCATCAGGGCAATACGGGGCGTCGCGTAGGCCTTTTATTGCTTGGCATCTATGGTGTAGCAGTACTAAGCAAAACCAGACATCGCATAAGGATCAACACTCCGGAAGGTATTCTCGCCATAACGTACATGGGCTGGGCATTATTGAGCTTAACATGGTCTATGGACACCATCTTTACATTAAGAAGGGTAACCACATTCTACATATTATGTATCGCAGCACTCGCCACTGCTCAACGATATTCTATCCGGGAGATTGCCCTCCTTGCCACCGGTGTCTGCAGCATAACGGCCTTTCTTGCCCTTGGAACCGAACTCAGGCTGAATACCATAGAACTATCCAACCCTACATGGCGTTTCTCAGGCATATTTCATCCAGTAGCAATGGGTTGGAACTGCGGCTTCCTTGTCCTTGTTGCCAGTTTTCTGCTGACCGATGAAAAGTCCATGCTACGGCGTCTTGTTCTGTATCTGGTTATCCTGTCTGCCTTTATCCTTTTGCTACTTACCAAAACAAGAATGGCTGTGGCCTCAACTCTTATCTGTATGGCACTCTACTGGTTTCGGATACTTTCCGGATCAAAAAAGGCTTTTCTTGTCCTCCTGCCCACCATAGCCCTTTGCCTTTCCTACCTCGCTTTCGGTAACCAGATATTATCCTATTTCGGAGTGGCAGCGAACTTAGGCAGGGATGAGGTAGCCCAAGAATCAGTAAGTACTTTGACAGGACGAATTCCCCTATGGGAAGAGTGCCTAAAATGGGCACAGAAACGACCTATTGTCGGCTATGGATTCAACACCTTTATAAATGCCCAAAATATAGACACTATATATCGTAATGTAGGCTGGAGGCCAAACTCTGTCCATTCCGGTTATGTTGATGCCCTAATGGGATTGGGATTTGTCGGAGCGGCAATGTTGATCTTCTTTCTAATCGCTGCTCTTGCCCGTGCCTACCGCCTTTCCCTGCATCATAGAGAGTATATCTTCATAATGGTGGCGTTGCTCTGGCTCTATCATAATCTATTCATGGCTGTGGAGCTTATTACCCGGCCTTTTTTCATGACATTCTTTTTTCTGGTGTTATTGGCCCGGCTGGCCTTTCTGCCTGACCCGGATTGGAAACGACGGAGTATCTGAAATGACATTTTCCTTTAATGTATCTTCATGGCAGAACCTATTTCGCAGCATGGTTTCCGGCACGATTCTGCTTCTCTTTTTACTTCCTGGACAGGCTGTATGGCCTCATACTGCTGCGGCTACAACGTACTACGTCAGCACAACCGGCGATGACGACAATACCGGCACCACTAAAACTGCTCCCTGGAAAAGCATAACCAAAGTCAACACCGTCAGCAGCGATTTCCGGCCTGGTGACAGAGTGCTGTTCAAACGTGGTGACACCTGGCACGAGACTTTAAGGCTTTCCTGTACAGGAAACAAGGCCAAACCCATAATTGTTGGGGCCTACGGCAATAAAGACAAACCACTCCCTGTTTTTGACGGTACTTGCAACAGCGTAATCTCCTGGCAACAGGTTGGCCCCAATCTATATAAAAGCACTACTCCTTTATGGAAACAGGACCCTGGCCTGTTGATCTATGACGGTGTGCCATATCCTGCCACCACCACCCTGAAGTTCACGTCAGATTCCCCGGTAAACTCAATACATCCAGGTGCTATCCTGCTACAAGTCCAAGGACGCTACGCCAACTTCTGGGTCACCAGCGTTAATGCGGCCGAGAGAAAGATCTCCGGCATCACCTTTTTTCGTGATCCTACCTACTACTGGCAGTCTTCCACCCGTGTGGAGGTCCGCCAGGAAAAGAACGGCGAGGAAGAAAAATTTTATCTTACTATAGGCTCCCCAGACGGCTTGCAGGGCGACCCCAAAAGTTTGACCAAGGATGGACAGTGGTACTGGGATGCCATTCAACACTCTGTATATCTCTATTCAAAGACAGACCCTAGTGATCATATCATCGAAATTGGACAGCTAAAATCAGGAATCAAAATTATCGGTCAGAGATATCTTCGCATCAAGAACATCAGCATCCGAGGATTCACAGAAACAGGTATCCATCTAATCAACTGCAGGAATATTGTCGTCAAGAATCTCCATATCAGCGCAATCGGAAGCAACAACGCTAAAGTCGGCATCCTCCTCCAGGGTTCGGATCACTGTAATGTTACTGGCAACCGGGTTGAATCAGTGCTGGTAAACGGTATCAGCCTCTATATTGCAAGCTACAACCGCATAATCCATAATAAGATTCTGCATGCTGGTGCCGCCGGTATCACCCTGAGCCGTGATGATTCTTCCCAGAAAGCAGATGGTAACCTCTTCAAAAACAATATTATCAAGCATAGCAATGTCTTCACCTATGACTCAGGTGGTATCTACTTCTTCATGGCAGGCGCTGGCAACGTAATCCGAGGCAATAGGGTCAGAAATGGGGGGTCCAGGGAGTTGCAGAGTTCCGGTATTATGGTGGACATTGGCAGCCTGCCTGTAACCATTACCAAAAATACGGTTGAAAACAACTCCATGGGAGGCATTGTCCTGACAGGAACAGGCCACACAGTAACTAAGAACCGTATCCGATATAACGGCTTTGGCTACTGGCAGTCGGCTCAGATCATCCTTTTCCCGGTTACCGGCAATGTTTCAGATTGTACCATCCATTCAAATACCGTGGCTGCGGCAAACGGCCAAAAACTGTTCCTTGTAATCAACGCACTTCCCCACCCAGATGATATTCCAAATGATATTGACCGAAATACCTACCAGGCTACCGATTCCGAAACCTTTTGCTGGACCGATGGCTGGACCTGCTCCCCCTGGTTGGATTTTGCCACATGGCGTACCAGAACCGGGCAGGACCTGCACTCGACCTTCCGTATAAAGCCGATTATTCAGCCTCATGTGACACGCCAAAAGTGACGGCCCATAGCCGCTATCACGCCATTGAATCATCTATAAACAAAACAGCGGATGAAAAAATTTCTGGTTCTTGTGGGTGTCAATTTCATGGTGTTCTGCACTATTGTATTAAGTGTAGAACTGGCGGCCCAAGTACTCTATTTTGTTCGCAACGGCCGACTGCTGCTGTTTGATCATGCCCCGATGCACAGCCGACTTTTTGAAATACATCCCTACCTGGCTGGCAGGCCCAGGGCATCTGTAATGGTTGAACAGCATGGCAAGAAGATAGCAATCACGCCCTTGCACACCCGGTGGACAGGCGGGGATATACAGGACCGGAAATGTATCAAAATCGCCGTACTGGGGGGCTCGACGACTTTTTGTACAGGGGTAACAGACAAGGACAGCTGGCCGGCATTGTTGCAACAGGAACTCGGTGACGGATTTACAGTAATCAACTACGGCGTTCCTGGGTATTCCACTGCGGAAAACATAATCCAGATGGCCCTGCTGGTTCCGGAACAGCGGCCAGAATTTGTGGTCTTTTTTGAGGGATGGAACGATATCAGCAACTATCACGAACCTGGCACAGGGCCGGATTATTACGCCCATGGTATACGACAGTACAGTAATCTCGGTCTGCCTGTAATTGGCCAACAGAGAGGATGGCAACTGGCCGGCTCAGTGCTGGCCACGGTCTGGCTCGCGGAGCAGATAAAGAAACGAATGGTCCGGCCGAAGCAGCAGTCTGTCAAACTGTATGATACACCTGACCCTTTTGTTGACAGGATATATACCAGAAACCTTCATACCCTGAAACTGCTCACTGAAAGGATTGGTGCCAAGGCCATCTTTATTCCACAGGTTCTTAATTATACAAAATTTCCGGCAAACAAGAAATCCCACTGGTGGACTAGGCATATAAGGAACAGGGCCTTGCCAGCCCTGATGGCCCGCTTCAATGAACGGTTGCTGAAGGTCTGTTCACCCGGAGAAGAAAACTGCATGGTGCTTGATGGAGTTCTGAAGCAGCGGTGGAATTCCGATGATTTTGTTGATGAAGGACATTTTTCCAGAAAGGGCAACATCAAGTTCGCCCGGATCGTGGCCCACTGTATTCGCAGTAGCCTCATGACCAGGCACTCTGGAAGAGTCTCGCCATAAAAGAGGCACAACGGATAATACTATCTGCTACCCGGACACGGCTGATGCGCAAAAAAAGAAAAAAGCTGGGTGTTGTCATCCCACTGGCCAATGAAGAAAAAACCATTGATACTCTGCTAAACGGTATTACGTCACATCTTACGCCGCAGGATCGTATTTTCTGTATTCTTGATTATGCCAGCAGTGACATGACACGCAAAAAGGTAACTGCATACAAAAAAAGAGATAAGCGCGTCCGTCTTGTATGGGCACCAGAAGACCGGAATGTAGTGGACGCCTACTTCCGGGGCTACAGAGAAGCCTTGGACAATGACTGTGAATGGATACTGGAGATGGATGGCGGGATGAGCCATGACCCGGCGGAAATCCCCCTGTTTCTTGAAGCAATGGAAATGGGATATGACTTTGCCGCCGGCAGCCGTTTTGTCAAAAATGGGGGGTTTTCAGGTTCATTCTGGCGCAAAACACTGAGTTCTGGTGGAACCATCCTGACCAACTTGGTGTTAAAAACCAGAATGCACGACATGACCAGCGGCTTTGAATGTTTCACCCGCCAAGCTTTAGAATATGTTCTTCAGCAGGGCGTACAAAGTTCGGCCCATTTCTTCCAAACAGAAATACGAGTCATGATGCACCGGTTTCGCTGGATCGAGATCCCGATTCATTACCACTGTACCTGCCACCGTGTTGCCGCTTCAAGTGTTATAGAATCACTGCGTATTCTGTGCCATCTCGCAGGCAAGGGCCGTAATTCTGAATAATGAAAAAACTGTATTGCGTCATAACCACGGTCCAGCCTCCAACAAATTCTGTCCTGCAGCTACTGTCCAAGCTCAACCAGGCGGATGGTACTCTCATCGTTGTGGGTGATCTCAAAGGCCCGGAAAAATACCACTGCAATAGTATACGCAGCAGTGATTCTGTACGCTTCCTCTCACTTAACGATCAGTCTGGCCTCCCCTTCAGCCTGGCAGAGAAGCTCCCAGTTGGACATTATTCCCGAAAGAATATTGGTTATCTCTGGGCCATCATGGAGCAGGCCGAGATGATCTATGAAACAGACGATGACAACGCACCCATGCCACACTGGGAGATCCGAAGACAAGAGGTATTACAGTGCCGGGTAGTGCCAAAAAATCTCAACAGAGCGGGCAGACCGGGAGGTAAATGGTACAATATATATAAAAATTTTTCAGACAAGTTTATATGGCCGCGGGGTTTCCCTCTGGACCGGATACGGCAGGATGTCATCCCAACAGAGCAGTTAAGCGTGCAAAAATGCTCCTCTCCAATCCAGCAAAGCCTGGTCAACAATTCGCCGGACGTTGATGCCATATGGCGAATTGTTTTTGATAGGGATTTTGATTTCTCCTGTACCCGGGATCTCTCCATCCTGCTGTCACCAGGGAACTGGTGCCCTTTCAACACCCAAAATACATGGTTCTGGCCTGAGGCTTATCCGCTTCTGTATTTACCGAGTTACTGTTCGTTCAGGATGTGTGATATCTGGAAGAGCTTTATCGCCCAGAGATGTCTTTGGGAGCAGGGCTTGGGTATAATATTCCATGCTCCAGACGCGGTACAGAAGAGGAACTTTCATAATATTGTTCAGGACCTTGAACATGAAATGCCAGGATACCTTAAAAATACGGAAATCGCAAAACTGCTTGAGTCAATCCCGTTTACCGACCGGCACAGCATTAGCGACATCCTCTATGACTGTTACGATACACTGGTACGAAGGGGCATTTTCCCAAAAGAAGAGATAACCCTGGTTGAGTGCTGGCTAAAGGACCTGGAGGAAGTATCGGCTGTCCCGAAAAACTGATCACAACAGCCGTATAACAGGACACGGGCATGCTGCTTACAAAATTCAGCCTTCAAATAGGATGATATAGATGAGAGAGTTCATTGCCAATTTCATTAGATCAAGGTATTTGGGACTCTTCATTGCTATTCTGGCACTTAGCATATCCCTCGTCTTTGTACTGTTCATCTATCCACGAATTGCCGGCCCCTATCATGCAGTACTGGATACGGATCATTACGGTGCCATGGGATACGGTGTGTGGAAAAACGCATCAGTTTCATATTATCCGGATCCGCAGCCTTCAGTAAACAGGGGGCCGGTCTACCCACTGTTCATCGCCGGTATGCTGGCCTTAACCAACGGCTGGTGGCCCCAAAGTATCCAGATCGCCCAGTGCTTTCTTTTTGCGCTGACATGTTTTCTTGTCTTCCTGATGGCAGAGACCTTGTGGAACAGAAAGGTTGCAGTAATCAGTGCACTTTGTTGCGCTCTGCATCCCTTTCTCATCTGGTATACAAGCCGTATCTGGATTGAAACCCTTGCCACCCTGCTCTTTACCGCTCAGGTAGCCGCCGTCCTGTTCTATCTCCGGAAACCGACCCTATCTCGGGCCTTGCTGCTCAGTTTTCTGCTTGCCCTCTGCGCCCTGTGCAAGGGAACATTTCTACCGTTTCTCTTTCTGATTCCTTTTCTACTGGCAATTGTGAAAAAACGGCCTGGACAGTGGCGCAGTGCCCTCTGTATTTTTGGGGCTGCGATTTTGTTTCTTGCCCCCTGGAGCTTGCGAAACTGGTATATTACGCATCGTTTTATCCCTGTCCATCTCCTGGCCGGATTCAATTTCCAGATCGGCGACAGTTTTATCGAAAACTACTGGAAATCCCCATTTTCCTATGCCGGACTGT
>Ga0256914_1002428_pt1 | contig 15552 bp, 14 predicted proteins | sample HulkmetaG_FD_191571 | JGI IMG/M metagenome (GOLD analysis project Ga0256914, IMG submission 191571) | Hydrothermal chimney microbial communities from Main Endeavour vent field at the Juan de Fuca Ridge, Pacific Ocean - Hulk | ecosystem: Environmental > Aquatic > Marine > Hydrothermal vents ... | reverse complement strand
GTCAAAAAGGGAACAATCGACCTCGACACGGAGGAGGTCAAGGACTTTCTGACCCTCCTGGCTTCGCCTCCTTGTCCTCTCATCATCGTGTCCAACGAAATCGGGTTGGGAGTCGTTCCTCCCGATCCGGAGACACGCCGTTTCCGAGACGTGGCAGGGGGTGTTAATCAACGCGTGGCGGCCCTCGCCCGTCGTGTCTTCTTCATGGTCGGTGGTATCCCCCTGAGGGTAAAAGGGTAGAGGGAAAAACAAACTCCATGACACTCTGCGCCTTGCTGCTGATCTTCGCCGTCCTTATCGACAGATGGCTGGGAGATCCCCCCTATTCGTACCATCCCGTCAGACTCCTCGGCCTGGCCATTCAGGGTTCCGAAAAGCTGCTTAGAAGACTTCCCCTCCCAGATTTTTGGGCCGGTACCCTTTTAACGGCGGGGATTCTCATTCTAGGGTGCGGAATTGTCGTGAGTATAGCTGTCCTTCTCTCTTTCTTCCCCCCTCTTCAATGGCTTTTCGCTCTCTACATCATCTACAGCAGCATCGCCCTTGAAGATCTCAGACGCCACGTTCGTGCCGTGGTTATCGCCTTAGAAGAGCAAAATCTTGAAAAAAGCCGTTTCCTTTTGCAAAAAATCGTCGGGAGAAACACAAACGTCCTCGACGCCGACGGGATCGCGCGCGCGGCCATCGAAACGACGGCGGAAGGCTTTGTCGATGGATTTTTCGCCCCGATCTTCTGGTACACTCTCAGTTGTATGTTGGGATCCCACCTTTTCGACGCCCCCCTCATGGCGGGGCTTGCCGGAGTTTTCGGTTATCGTATCATCAACACCCTCGATTCCATGATCGGTTACAAGAGTGAAACGTATCTTTTCTTCGGTCGGGCGGCCGCGAAGTTGGACGATATTATCAATTTTCTTCCCGCCCGCCTCAGCATCCTACCCCTTTTTCTTGGAGCATGGCTTAGAGGCGACGACGCGGCAAAAGGGCTCGAACACGTTGAAAAGTTTCGTCTCCACGCCGCCTCCCCAAACGCGGGTCACCCTGAAAGCTTCTACGCCGGGGTTCTTCACATACGGTTGGGAGGACCGGTCGTCTATCCCTTCGGAACGGCAGACAAACCCTTCATCGGGGAGGGCTCCCTCTCTCCCACGCCCGACATGATTCGCCACGCCCTTCGGCTTACGTCTCTCAGCGGCTATCTCGCAACGGGGGTGATGGCATTCCTCTTGGTAGCGTTTCCTTCCCTTTATAAGATTCTCTTGAATCTCGAGTTGTGATATAAGGATCCCCATGAAACATGCGTATTCCTTTTCAGGGTATTCCGCATAGGGGCAGGCGGCGACACAACCATGCAAATAAAGATTTTAGATAAATATTTCTTCATCGAAACCCTTCCTCCCTACGGAATCGGACTGATCGCTTTTACCTTCTTGCTTTTCATGGGGCGGATCTTCCACCTGATGAAGCTCGTCGTGTACGAGGGAACCCCTCTCATCTTCGTCCTTCGGTTTCTCATGTATCTGATTCCCTCCTTTCTCATTTTTACCATTCCCATCGGCCTTCTCCTTGCCATTCTCGTGTCCCTCGGGCGGCTATCGTCCGATTCGGAGATCATCGCTCTGAAGAGTTCCGGAGTGAGCCTCATCCAGATCATGCGTCCCTACGCCTTTTTGGGACTCATTTCCTTTCTCATCGTGAACGTGGTCATGTTGAAAGGCCTCCCTTGGGGAACCCAAAAAATCAGAAACCTCATCATCCAGATGGTTCAGGAAACTTCCTACTTTCAGGTACAGGAACGCGCCTTTACCCAGGTGGGAAAGCATCTCCTCTTCTACGTGGAAAGTTACGATCCCATGACGCAAAAACTCAAAAACATCTTCATCCAAGACAGTCGGAACCCCAAACGGGAAATAACGATCGTGGCTCCCGAGGGTCAAATCCTCAAGGACATCAAAAGCCACATTATGGTCGTTCGCCTTCTGAATGGCAATATCCACCAGATGTTCTCTCTCAAGGAATCCTACCAGAAACTTCATTTCACTTCCTACGATTTCCGTGTCGATCTCGCGAAAAAGCTCAGCGGGAGGGGCATCATGCGCGTCAAATCGCGGGATCTCTCCGTCAGCGCGTTGAAAGAAAGAATCCGTAAACGGCGAAAACTCGGTAAAAGCACGTCTCGAGAGGAGACGGAGCTTCAGAAAAAATTCGCCCTTCCCTTCACCTGCCTCATCTTTACCCTCATTGGTGTACCGCTGGGCATTCAACCCAAACGGTCTAAACGCTCCGCCGGACTTCTGCTTTGCCTCATGGTAGTGGTCATCTACTATGGACTTATCATCTTCTTCGACGTGCTGGGAGAAAGCCAGACCCTCCCACCCTTCTGGGCCGCGTGGCTTCCCAACATCATCGTAACGCTCATAGGACTGTACCTTTTCAAAATCAACTACAAGGAACAAACCCCCCTCCTCTTCGAATACCTCGGATCCTACTGGTTTAATTTCAAGAACTGGTTACAGGAGAGGGGAAAATGATCAAAATCCTCGATCGGTACATCGGTGGCGAATTTCTAAGATACTTCCTCTACATTTCCTCCGTCTTCGTCATCTTTTTCGTCATCGCCCACTTCTTCGATCACGCCGACACCTTCGTCAAACACCACGCTTCCCCTCTCCTCGTCCTTGCTTACTATGCCCTTTCGTTACCCGCCTATTTCTACCAGATCGCCCTCTTCGCCATCCTTTTCGCCACCCTCGTCACCTACACCATCTTCTCGAAAAACCAAGAGATCATGGCAATGCGGGTCCACGGGATTAATTTGTGGACGACGGTGCGTTCCGTCCTCCTCATCGCCACCATCCTTAGCGCGCTCATCTTCATCGACGGAGAGATTCTCGTCCCCGTAACCCAAAAGAAATCCTTTTACCTCTATAACACAAGGATCAAAAAGGAGAAAAAAACCGAGATATTCTTCGGGGAAAAGAAATGGCTCCGTTGGGGAAACAAGATATACAACTTCCGGAAGGTAAACCCCTCCGGTACGTCCATCGAAGGGATTACCATCTTTATCATGGACCCCAGCTTTCATGTCTCTCAACGCATCGACGCCTTGAGGGCCGATCAAGAATCCCCCACGTCTTGGCTTCTCACGAACGTGATCTGGCGAACGTTTGAAAAAGGAAAACCCATCGTAACGTTCAAATACCCCAAACGGATATTCAAATTTCCTCAACTATCGAAGGTTTCAAAAGAGGCAGAAAAACAGACGAAACAGATGAGTTTCGCGAGATTAAAAGAATTCATCGAAAAGAACAAAGACACGACGAACAAAAATGTCTTGAACCGATACTACGTGGATCTCCATTCCAAGATCGCCTACCCCTTCGGCGCCATCATCATGGTTCTGGTTGCCATCCCCTTCGCCCTCAAGATGGGAAGACAAGGGGGCATCAGCGTCAGCGTCGGGTTTGCCATCGGTATCGGAATCGTGTACATCATCCTCAATTCGCTTTTCAACTCCCTCGGCTACGCGGGCTTTCTCACGGGTTTTCTGGCCGCGTGGTCGGTCAACATCATCTTTCTGCTGGGAGGAATCCTCGCCTACCTCAGTCTCCCCCAATAAGAAAGGAGTAAAATGTCGTACCTTCATACCATCTGTTACGGAGATACGGACGCCGGAGGCGTAGTTTACTTTGCCACTTACCTACGCCTCTGCGAAGAAGCATGGCTCCATTTCCTCAAGCAAAGGGGATGGGACCTCTCGGCCATGCATACATCGGGAATGTATCTAACCGTGAAAAGGGTTGAGGCCGATTACCTCACGCCCGCCCGTTTTGGCGAGAAGATAGAAATCGTGACGCGCATCCACGAGCTCTCGCGGGCTAGCTTTTGGTTTCGACACGTCCTTAGAAACCCGGGCGACTCTACCCTATATGCGACCGTCCGCAATCAGATGGTAGCGGTTGACACATCAGGGAAACTCCGGCGGCTCCCCCTTGCCCTCAAAGAAATTCTCATGCAAGATATGGAAAAAAGCTTTGAAAAGAGATAAAAGGATGTTTCATAGCGGTCATCACACACCGCAAGGATGATGAAGAAGAAGGAGAGAACGAAGAACCGTGGAAAAACAAGAGTTATACACAGTCATTATCGGAACAGGCTCCTACATCCCCCAGAAAATCGTTAAGAATTCTGACTTCCTCAACCACAATTTCTATGATGTGGACGGTGCGAGGATCGACAAGACCCCACAAGAGATCGTGGAGAAGTTCGAGGAGATCACGGGGATAAAAGAGAGAAGATACGTCACAGATGACCTTTTAACCTCCGATATCTCCTTTTTCGCGGCGCAAAAGGCCCTGGAAGACGCCCGAATCGATCCTGAAAGCCTCGATTACATCATCTGCGCCCACAACTTCGGCGACGTGCGCCCAAAAACCCGCCGGCTCGATCTTGTCCCAAGTCTCGCCGCTCGAGTCAAAAACAAGCTCGAGATAAAAAACCCGAAAACCGTCGCTTACGATCTCCCCTTCGGATGCCCCGGATGGCTGGAAGGACTGATCCATGCGGACTGCTTCATCAAGGCGGGTGTTGCAAAACGGGTGATGGTCATTGGCGGAGAGATCCTTTCGCGCGTAAGCGACCCCCATGATCGGGACACGATGATCTTCTCCGACGGGGCGGGAGCCACCATTCTGGAAGGACAAGAAACTCAAGGAAAGAAAGGGATCATTTCCCATTCCACCCGTTCCGACACCATCCGTCATTGCCATCTCCTCGTGATGGGGAATTCGAACAATCCCGAGTACCCAAAAGACATCCTTTTTCTAAAGATGCAAGGGCATCAACTCTACAAATACGCCCTCAAGGCCGTGCCTACCCTCATCAAGGAGAGCATCGACAAGGCGGGATTGACTATCCACGATATAGACTGTGTTCTCCTCCACCAAGCCAACGAAAAGATGGATATCGAAATATTGAAACGCCTCCTCCGCCTCTACGGTATTCGGAAACCGGACGCCAACTATATCCAGAAGATCCTGCCCATGAGTATTGCCTGGCTGGGGAACAGCTCCGTCGCCACCATACCCACTCTTATCGATCTCGTCTTGAAAAACAAAATGGAAGAATACGCCCTCACCGACGGAGATGTGGCCATTTTCGCCTCCGTGGGAGCCGGAATGAACGCCAACTCTATCGTTTACAGATTCTGATCTTCGCGCGCCCCCTACACCGTGCGGATGATATCCGGATAACGCTCCGAGAAAGGAGCGAGGAGTTCGTATCCATAAGCCGCCCGTAAGAGCGTCCGTTCTCCAAACAGGTTTCCGATAAACTGTATTCCCACGGGGAGCTGGCGTTTCGTCCATCCACACGGAACGGATATTCCCGGCAACCCCGCCAAATTGACCGAGATCGTAAAAATATCTGACAGGTACATTTGCAAGGGATCGTCCGCCTTTTCGCCAACTTTGAAGGCGGGGGTAGGGGTAGTGGGTGTCACGATAACATCACACTTCTCAAAAGCGGCCTTGAAATCATCTCGGATAAGGGTGCGAACCTGCTGGGCCTTACGATAATACGCCTCATAATACCCCGCCGATAAGACATAGGTGCCCAGCATGATTCGTCGCTTCACCTCGGTGCCAAACCCCTCAGAACGGGTTTCCTCGTACATCTTCCGAAGAGTCGTGGCCGACGGATCCCGGTATCCATACCGAACTCCATCGTAACGCGCCAGGTTAGAGCTCGCCTCCGCCGTCGCGATGATATAATACGTCGCGACCGCGTAGTCGGTGTGAGGAAGTGAAATCTCCACCATCTGCGCGCCGGCCTCTTCCATGGCCTTCAGGGCCTCCTGGACACGCACCTCCACCTCGGCATCCATTCCCTCAATGAAGTATTCCTTCGGGATCCCAATCCGCAAACCCCGAAGCCCTTCCTCCAATCCCTCCGTGTAGTCGGGGGTTTCACGAGGCACCGAGGTGGAATCCTTCGGATCATGTCCTGCAATCACCGTGAGAAGGGCCGCTGCGTCCCAGACGGAACGCGTCATGGGCCCAATCTGATCCAGAGAGGAAGCAAAGGCGATCAGACCAAACCGGGACACACGGCCATAGGTGGGTTTCAATCCAACAATGCCGCAGAGGGCCGCCGGCTGACGAATCGATCCTCCCGTGTCCGTCCCGAGGGATGCCGCGCACATTCCCCCCGCTACCGCTGCCGCCGACCCCCCGCTCGACCCTCCTGGAATCCTGTCGAGATCCCAGGGATTCCGGGTCACTTGAAATCTCGAGTTCTCCGTCGAAGACCCCATGGCAAACTCGTCCATGTTGAGCTTACCCAAGAAAACGACGCGTTCCTTTCGTAGCTTCTCAATCACGGTCGCCGAATACGGGGGAATGTAATTCTTCAAAATTTTTGAGCCACACGTGGTCGGCACCCCCTCGATACACAACACGTCTTTAATCCCCAAGGGAATTCCCGTTAAGCGAGAGGCTTCCCCTTTCTCTATCGCGGCGTCCGCCGCTTCCGCGTCTTTGAGGGCCGCGTCCGCGTTCACGTGAAGATACGCCTTGATCCGATCGTCCAATTGCTCGATTCTTTGAAGATACTCCCGTGTGATTTCGACTGAACTAACCTTCCTCTCCCGCAAGGCTTTCGAGAGATCCCGAATCGTGTGATAGGTCGGTACGGCCATGAATCCTCCTTATGTCGATGAAACCCCTTCGGAAATGGGGGGAACCTTGAAAAAAGACTCCACCCTGGCCGGGGAATTTTTCAAAATCTTCTCCCTCTCTTTGAAGGGGCGCAAGACATCTTCTCTGAAGGCGTTCGTGACCTCCAAGGTATGAGAGGTCGGTTCGACACCTTTGGTGTCGAGCGCGTCTAGTTTCTCCACATATCCCAAGATGGCGTTTAAGTCTTTGATAAGGCGCTGCGCTTCCTCGTCCGTCAAAGACAAGCGCGCCAACGCCGCAATATGCCCAACTTCTTTTCTCCCGATCGCCATGACGTTACCCCTTCTTCCAGAGTATTTGTGTCGTTCCTATCACAGAGGGAGGAAAAGGGTCAATAGACACAAAAAAGTATCTCTCTAGCCCTCAATCTCCGCCAATGCCTTGATGATGTCCCACCGCGTCACGATACCCACGATCCTCCCCCTGTCCACGACGGGGATGCGATTGATGTCATTTTCCACCATGAGGGCGGCGGCGGTATCGACGGGTGTGGAAGGAAAACAGGTAATAATCTCTTTGGTCATGATTTCCCGGATGGGCGTGGCGAATTTCACCTCCAAAACCTCCGAGGATTCCTTGCAAATTTCCTCAGGAGGAGGGAGGAAACTATAGATGTCACGATAGGTTATCATCCCCACGGGCCGCTTCTTCTCCGCCACCGGCATCCCTGATATCTTGAAAAGCTTCAATTTGTTGAGAATGGTGGAAAGGGCCTCGTCGGGGTGACACGTGATAACGGAACGATTCATGATCTCGTGAACTTTCATACGGCACCTCCGAAAAAACTGCGATTAATCTGATCCTGCAACAACTCGACGGCATGGAGCGATTTCCTCAACAGCTCCTGCCCTTCCTGATCCAAAAGAGAAGGGTCGATGGCGTTCGTGGAAGGAAGCCCCCGGGCGAACCGATGCAGTTGATACAAAGCCCGGAATACCATCAAATGGTAATACGCCTCTTTCAGTCCCGTCACGACCTTCGTATCCAGCAAGGCGTGCCTTTCCAGAAGGGAAAGCCGTTTCAGGGTATGCGTCTCCCCCATCAGGCGATTTTTCACACAGAGGACGCGCACGAGAATCGTTAACGGCGACCAACCGTTCAGCTTCAAATCCAACGTTCCCTTGTCGGGGCCGGTCTTTTTGACCTTCAGCCGCTTGAACATCCCAAGCGCCACCGGCATCAGGATGGCGGAATGGGCAATCTGATTGAGAATATCCGCGTTCTTCGGCAGATACGCATGAAGCAGCTCCATAAACTTATTCGAAAGCTCTTCATCGCCCGCCACGTAACGGCAGTCCATCAGGATATTCATATCGAGGATGGAAAGCTCTCCCGCACCGTATTTCACCTTTCCGATGAGACGGCGTTCCCATCGTGAAAGCGTCCCTCGCCATTTATCGTAGGACGGCATGATATGCCCTTTACACCGTTGAATGCCAACGCGGTCGAGAAGGTCCTCCATTTTCTTACAAAAGACGGCGAAATATCTTCCCGTAAGATCGATCCTATCCGCGTCCGCCAGCGTCTCGCCTTGATCGAAACGGAGCAAACGGACAAGAAGGGATTCCGGGAGACGCTCCCGCAACTCTTTCTGGCTCTCCTCCGTGGCCTCATACACCAGCAGGTTATCTTGATCCGTCGCGAACATTTGCTCGCCGCGCCCGTCGCTTCCCAACGCCATCCAAGCGTATCGAGCGGGGATAGGGCCAAAACCCTCCTGCACCATCGCCTGCTCCGCCATATCCAACAGCCCTTCGGTCAAACACCTCCGATAAGCGGTCAAGGCACTCTGCAGTTCCACCACCGAAGCCGTTTCGAGAAATCTTTGACCCGCCCAGCACATAAAATCGGTATGATGTTGCCACCATCTCTCGGGCTCTTTTGGAAGGGTCGAAACCTCACGAGAAAAGGCAAGAAATTCCTCCCTTTGGCGCTTCACGGAAGTACGCTCTCGCTTTATACGACGTACCAGTCGTTCCAACGTCGTCAAACGTTCTTCCACCGTCATGCTCTGAGGATGATAGGTTTCGCCTATGTCTCCCAAAAGCTTGGATGGAAAATAGCTCTTATCCCTCAAGGGGATGAGGGTTGCAAGATTCCTCCGGAAATCAGAAAAAACCTGAAAACACGAAGGGGTGTTCTTTTTTGCCTCCTTGGTTTCCCCGTGTGTTTCTAATATCATGACAGGTTCCGGAACACGCGAACCGTGTTCCCAGGTGAGGCAACCTACGCCTCGATATGGCGGAGCATCTCCTTGTTCCGCTCCAACCGTTCCATGACCGACAGAAGGGCGGTGCGTTTTTCTTCTTCTTTCTCCACCACCTCTTTGGGCGCCTTGTCTCGAAAATTCTTATTGGAAAGCTTTTTCTCTATCTTTTCCAGCTCTTTTCCATGTTTCTGGAGACGCTTTTCGATACGGGCAAGCTCTCCGGCAATGTCGACGATACCGAGAATCGGCACGTAGATCTCGAATCTTTCGAAAATCGCCGTAGCCGATCCCTTTGGCCGGACGGCGTTTCGCCCTACCTTCAGCTCCTCTAGCCGCGCCAAATCTTTTATGCTCTCCGCGTGTTCATCAAAGAGTGACGCAACGGCATCGTCATGGGCGTTGACGGTCGCCCGAAGCAATCGGGAAGGAGGAATCTCCATCTCTCCCCGTATGTTCCGAATCCCTGTAATCGCTTGAAGCAACAACTCCATCTCCCCGGCCACCCTTTCATCTCGGAAGGCGTCACGCCCAACCGGAAACGCCGCCTTCACGATGCTGATCCCCTCGTGGGGAATTCTTTGCCAAATCTCCTCCGTGATGTATGGCATAAAGGGATGTAACAGGCGCAAAGACTGATCGAGGACGTAAAAGAGAGTCCGTTGGGTCTCTTCTTTGACCTCTTTCAGACGTCGGCCATAGAGAATCGGCTTGATCAGCTCCAGATACCAATCACAAAACCGATGCCAGAAGAACTGGTAGATCGCCCCTGCCGCTTCGTTGAAACGATACTGATCAATGGCCTCCGTAACCGCTTGAACCGTCTCGTTCAGTTCATGGAGAATCCAACGATTGTACCGATGCGCGATACCCTCCACGCGTGGAATCTCCGAAAAATCCGGGCAACTTTGAAAGATGAAACGGGCGGCGTTCCAAATCTTGTTCGCAAAATTCCGATACCCTTCGATCCGGTCCTCGGAGAGGAGGATGTCCCGTCCCTGGGCGGCGAATGCCGCCAAGGTAAACCGAAAGGCGTCGGTTCCGAATTTGTCCATCATCACCAAGGGATCGATGACGTTCCCCTTCGATTTAGACATCTTCTGCCCATGGGCATCCCGTACCAGGGCGTGGATGTACACATCCCGGAAGGGAACATCACCCATGAAATGGAGCCCCATCATCATCATCCGCGCCACCCAGAAAAATAGGATGTCGAAGCCGGTCACCAGCACGGAGGTCGGATAAAAAACCTCCAAATCCTTTGTTTCCTCCGGCCATCCCAATGTGGAAAAGGGCCAAAGAGCCGAGCTGAACCACGTGTCCAAGACATCCGTCTCTCTCCACAGCTCCCTGGAGCCACACGCCTCGCATGTCGTGACGTCTTCGCGCGCGACGGTGATGTGGCCACACGCCTTGCAATACCAGGCAGGAATCCGATGCCCCCACCAGATCTGACGCGAAATGCACCAATCACGGATATTTTCCATCCAATCAAAATAGGTCTTTTCCCACACACGGGGGACGATCCGTGTGTCTCCCTTTCGCACCGCCTCGATGGCCTTTTCCGCCAGAGGCTTTATCTTCACAAACCATTGTTTCGAGAGGGACGGCTCTATCACGGTTTTGCAACGGTAACAGTGGCCAACCTGATGTTCGTACGGTTCAACCTTTACCAAATATCCCTGTTCTTCCAAATCCTTTACGATCTTTTCACGACATGCGAAACGGTCGAGCCCCCGATAGGCTTCTCCCGCCTCTGCGCTCATGTATCCCTCATCGTCGATAACCTTGATCATGTCCAGGTGATGCGTCTGCCCCAAAAGGAAGTCATTCATGTCGTGAGCGGGAGTCACCTTCAAGGCTCCCGTTCCAAATTCCATGTCCACGTATCGATCACCAATAACGGGTATCTCCCTCCCTACGAGGGGGAGGATCGCGACGGAACCGATATAGCGCTTATAACGCTCATCCGAGGGATTCACCGCCACGGCGGTATCCCCGAGCATCGTCTCGGGCCGCGTCGTGGCCACGACCAGCTCTCCCCCCCCTTTAAGGGGATACCGAATATGATAGAGATGCCCCTGATGGGGCTCGTGCTCCACCTCGAGATCGGACAAGGCGGTGTGGCACCGGGGACACCAGTTGATCACATAGTCTCCTCGATAGATGAGACCTTCGTGGTAGAGGCGGTAAAATACCTCTCGAACCGCCTTGGAAAGCCCCTCGTCCATGGTAAACCGCTCTCGGGACCAGTCACACGAGGCTCCCAGGCGCTTCAACTGGTTGATGATGGCCCCACCCGACTCTTCCCGCCATTTCCACACGCGCTCGATAAACTTTTCGCGCCCCAGATCGTGGCGCGTCTTTCCCTCTTGGGCCAACTGCCGTTCCACGACGTTCTGTGTGGCGATACCCGCATGGTCCATCCCCGGCACCCACAGGACGTTATAACCCTGCATCCGTTTCGTCCGGATGAGAATATCCTGAAGGGTATTGTTCAAGGCGTGGCCCATGTGGAGGGATCCTGTGACATTGGGAGGTGGAATGACAATAGAATAGGGTGGATCGGAACTCTCGGCATCCGCCCGGAACAACTCATTGTCCATCCAAAAATCGTACCATTTCCCCTCGACCGTTTTCGGTTCGTACACCTTGTCCAAATACATCTTTTCCATCTCTGTTCATCCCCGCTTTCTAGGAAATCGGGCGTAGTCTATCGTTGAAAGAAAGGAAAAGCAAGCCCTCCCCTTGCTCCATGAATCACTTTCCTGCCTTCTTTCCAGCCTTTGGGATCATTGACTTTGGCAGGGGAGGTTGATAAAGAGGCAAAAAACCCTTTGGGAGGGACATCATCCAAAAAACATCGGCGGGAGAAAAAGAACCTCTCCTCCGCGTTGAAAATCTCGAAGTCACCTTCGACACGTCGGAAGGGGTGGTACACGCCGTAAATGGCGTCAGCTTCGAGATAGGAAGAGGCGAGATCGTGGGATTGGTTGGCGAATCCGGATGTGGAAAAAGCGTAACCGCCCTCTCGATTCTTCGGCTTCTCCCCCTACCTCCGGCACGTATTCCCCACGGGAAAATCTTCTTCAAAGGGAAGGACCTCCTCGCGCTTTCCGAGGAAGAAATGCGGGCTCTCCGGGGACGATCCATCGCCATGGTATTTCAGGACCCCATGACTTCTCTCAACCCCGTTTTCAAGATCGGGTATCAAATAAAGGAAATGATACACACCCATTACCCCCACATGGACTCGTCTGCCGTCGAAAAACGGGTGGTTGAACTCCTGCGACTGGTCAAGATCCCTTCACCCGAATCGCGATTGGACGCCTATCCCCACCAGCTTTCCGGTGGCCTTCGTCAACGGGTGATGATCGCCATGGCCTTGGCGTGCGAACCGGACCTGATCATCGCGGACGAGCCGACCACGGCCCTGGATGTCACCATCCAAGCTCAGATTCTCGAGCTGATTCACGAACTTCAAGAGACCCTCGATCTCTCGGTCCTCCTCATCACCCACGACCTCGGTATCGTCGCCCAGACGACGCAACACGTCCTTGTCATGTATGCCGGCAGGATCGTCGAGATGGCCCCAACTGCCGAAATCTTCAAAACGCCCCACCACCCTTATACGCAGGGATTGTTGCGGTCTCTGCCCGGCCGCTATGTCCATATACGGGGGAAACAGAAACTTCCCTCCATTCCAGGCATGGTTCCCAATCTCATCGGCCCCCTGCAGGGTTGCCTATTCCGTGACCGATGTGATCGGGCAACGGACATTTGCTCGCAAAGGACACCAGATCTTATGCCTCTAGGTGAAACGTCCCACTACGTGCGATGCTGGCACAGCATGGAGGGCTTGTGATGATCCATACGGGATCCAATCCGTTGCTGAAAGGAGTGGGAATCCACAAAAAATATCCTGTGAAGAAAGGATGGATCGATACCAAACAGTCCTACGTCCACGCCCTCAACGGCATTGACCTCTCTCTTGATAGAGGGGAAACACTAGGGCTCGTGGGAGAATCGGGCTGCGGAAAATCGACCCTCGGCCGCATCCTGGCCCGTCTAGAAGATGATTACGAAGGCAAGGTCCTTTTTGGCGAAACGGACGTAACCTCTCTGAAGGGGGAAGCCCTCAAGGCCTTCCGGCGCAACGTCCAGGTTGTTTTCCAAGACCCCTTCTCCTCTCTTAACCCTCGAATGAAGGTGGGAAACATCATTCGGGAACCCTTAGACATCCACAAGGTGGGAACGCCCTCGGAGCGAAGAGAACGACTCAACGAACTCCTTCATCTGGTGGGGCTCCAAGCCGACTACGCCTCCCGTTACCCTCACGAATTCAGCGGTGGTCAACGGCAAAGAATCGGGCTTGCCCGGGCTTTGGCTCTCAATCCCGAGCTTATCGTGTGTGATGAACCCGTTTCCGCCCTCGACGTCTCGATCCAGGCCCAGATTCTAAATCTCTTCCTGGATCTCCAAGAAAAACTTGGGCTCACCTATCTCTTCATCTCCCACGACCTTCACGTGGTACAATTCATCAGTGACCGTGTCGCCGTCATGTATCTGGGAAAGATCTTCGAATTGGCCCCAAAAGAAAACCTCTACCATTCCCCGCTTTCTCCCTATACCAAGGCCCTCCTCGCGGCGTCTCCTTTACCCGATCCAGAGAAAAAACGGCCAGTTTTACGCCTCAAAGGAGACATGCCCGATCCGATCAACCTTCCCACCGGCTGCCTTTTTCACCCGCGATGCCCGTATAAGGAAAAGAAATGCGAAAACGCCGCCCCCGCCCTTGTCGAGGTCGCCCCTGGCCATTACGTCCGATGTTTTCTCCATCACGACGACGTAGAAACGGCTACCGTCTAGAAAAGGGGGGGAAACGAGCTTTCGCTAACGGATAATACTGCCTGGGGGGACCTTTTTCTCCGGCTGCAACAGGACAGGGCGACCCTCCACATCCACCGCCAATATCATCCCGTGGCTCTCGATACCTCGGAATTTCTTCGGTTCCAGATTCATTAAAAGGGGAACCTGCCTTCCGATCAGCGCCGCCGGCTCGAAATACTCCGCCATTCCCGCCACAATCTGCCGGGTCTCTCCGCCCACGTCTATCGTCAGGCGGAGAAGCTTATCCGTGTTCGGCACCTTCTCGACCTCTTTAATCTCCCCTATTCGAAGCTCCAGCCTTTTGAATTCATCAAAAGAAATCACCTTCAACCCTCCTTGACGCGACGACACCCACTTCTTTCAAAGGATTTCCCGAACTAATCCGTTGAACCCTCTTCAGGCACCCCGTTGCTCAACATGATCGCGAGCCATCGGGTTTCTTCCTGGGAATCGAGAGCGATCTTCACCACCATGGTCAAGGGTACCGAAAGGAACATTCCCACGGGCCCAAACACCCACCCCCAAAACACCAAAGAAAGAAAAACGACGAGGGTGGAAAGACCCAGTCCCTTCCCCATGATCTTCGGTTCCACCACATTACCCACAATCATATTGACGAGAAGATACCCCACGGCAATCACGATCGTTCGCCCTATCCCGAATTGGATTAGGGAAAGAAGGATCGCCGGGATGGCGGCGATTATCGACCCGATCGTCGGGATATAATTCAAGAGAAAGGCCGCAAGTCCCCACAAAAAGGCGTAGTGAAGCCCCACGGCCCAGAGCAAAAGGGTAATGACCAATCCCGTAACGAGGGACGTCAAACTTTTGAGTGCCATATATCGTGTGACATTGGAAAGAAAGGTCTCAAAATATGATACGGTGGCCGGCGTCTTGGCGATAAAGGCAAGCTTTTTGGAAAAGGCGGCCGACTCCGTCAAGATGAAAATGACTACCAGGATCGTGAAAAAGCTATTGGACATGACACTGCCAAAGCTTCGCAGGGATGTCGCGATGTATCGAATAACAACGGTCGGATTGAAGATATTGAGGAGGCGCTCCTTGGGAAGTTTTATCCCCAACTTGTTCGCAAGCTCGAAACTTTTCTGGACGAGAACCGTCAAGTTTTTTTGGTACTCCGGCAGATTCTGGGTAAACCCTTGCACAGAGGTACCAATCACAACCCCCACGACACCTATGATGAATAGGATCAAGAGAAAAATCGCCACCATGGAGAGGGCATCTGGGATACCTTTCTTATGGAGAAAATGAAAAATGGGAAGACACACAATCGCGAAAAAAAGTGCCAATAAAAAAGGAACGATAAAACCACTCGCCACCTTCAAACCTGCCACAATAATCACAAATGCTGCAAAAGAAACAAGAAAATTAGGCGATCTTCTGTCATCCACCTCCATAAGACTCACTAATACAGAGTTCTCCCCCGTAAGTCAACCGCTGAAAAAATATCTGTGGTTGTTCCGTTTGTCTCGTTTATTTCGTTTATCTCGTTGATCTCGTTTATTCGCTTCGCGAGTTTTAAGTTGTTAAGTTATTAAGTTTTAAGCAAATTCTCTCTCGCTCTCTCACTTCCTCACTATTTCACTCTCTTTCAGCTTTCAGCTTCGAGCTTGGAGCTACTTCGCTCCCTCCCTCTCTACTCGTCACTCCCCAACTCGTCACTACCTCTCAGCTTTCAGCTCCCTACCCTACTCTCCC
>Ga0256914_1002427_pt1 | contig 15555 bp, 12 predicted proteins | sample HulkmetaG_FD_191571 | JGI IMG/M metagenome (GOLD analysis project Ga0256914, IMG submission 191571) | Hydrothermal chimney microbial communities from Main Endeavour vent field at the Juan de Fuca Ridge, Pacific Ocean - Hulk | ecosystem: Environmental > Aquatic > Marine > Hydrothermal vents ... | reverse complement strand
GGAGGAGCTCCAGGGTGGAAAGGGCAGTAGGAGGCAACTCCAGGGCGCTTACCTGTTCAGGATTCAGAAAACCGTTCAGGACAAGTGAATGCATGGCCTCGGCCCTGATCTTGTCCCCCTCCATGTGCTTTACTATCACATCTTCAAGGATCCATCTGTCTTTGAATATCCTGGCACTGTTGGCATGCACCACCTTCCTGAGTCTGTCCATCTCATCGTACTCAAATATGTCAACTCCGGAGACGGTCCCGTTATCCCCCACGTTCTCCACATGGATGAACGAATCGTGGAATCTGGCCCAGAAACCATGCCTCACAGGTTTCACAGCGTTACCTGCAAAGGCCTGAAACCTCAAATTTCGCGCCTTCTGTTCAAGTCCGGGGACAACCGTCTCACCTGCCACCAAGGAAAAAAACATGATCACCATACAGGAAGCCATTACAGGTGCGCTTATCCTCCGGATGGATATACCTGACGCCTGCATGGCAAGGAGCTCACTCCTGTCACTAAGGACACCCAGCGAGATAATCCCACCGAGCAGAACGGTCATGGGCAAGAGGTCCTGCAACCTGCCCGGCAGTGTCAACAGGACAAATGCAAGTGCATCTTCAACACTGTACGTACCTTTCCCCACACTCTCGAGCTGGGAAACCAACTCAAAAAAACTGAACAGGATACCTGGAATAGCAAGGACAATAAAAAAAAACTTGAAAAAATACCTTGCGATATAGAGATCGAGAATCTTCATGATGGCCATGATAGAAGACCCGGATATCGCATGAACAGCAATATCAGCACGGCTATTGCTATCTGACTCCACCATATACCGGGAAGAGGCAAAATTACGCCCTGAGCCACCCACTTTTTCAGCAGGGCAGCAAGGATATAATAGACCGCAAAGATCACGATAGCCACTGGAGCCGCTGCAGACCGCCCCTGACGGGTACCCGATCTGCCCAGAGGCACGCCGAGCAGCGCAAGAAGGACAGTTGATACTGGCGTAACCAGCCTCCACTGAAATTCTGCACGCTCCTCAAGGTCACGGGGGTGGACAAGCTCAGATGTGGGTAACGCCTTCACCCTCTCCTGCCTTACAATACCCGCGGGTTCAATCACCATCTGGGAACGTTCAAACTGCACCATGAACTCCCTGGGACCATCTGGCGAGTACTCATACTGATTACCGTTGAACAGGACAAGCACAGGCCGGCCAATCTTTTTGTCATAAAACTGTCTGGCCTCTTGCGCGGCAATGACTTGGATGGAATCATCACGATAAGTATAGATGAACAGATTACGGGCAATATTTTTCCCCCTGTCCACCTCTACGGCAAAGATTACCCTCTTCCCATGCCACAACTCGTAAAAGGTGCCACCTTTCATGCGGGTAAGGTCAAAACTGGCCTTTGCCTCACTTTTGAGACGAAAAAACTGTTCCCAGGCCCAGGGCCGGATGTACAGGGAGAAACTGGATACCAGCAGTGCAGCAACAACAGAGAGCATGAAAACTGCCCTGACGATGCGCCCTGTGCCTATGCCGCATGCTGCCATGGCAGTAATCTCAGCGTTCCTGTAGAGACGATTGATGGCTGTTACCACGGAGAGATACAGGGTGGTGGGAATTAGGACTTCAAGGGAGATGGTGATGCGAAGCAGAATTAACAACATCACCGTAGTTGCAGGTAACTGCCCCTGAGCAGCATCTGCCCAGTACCTGGTGGCAATATATGTCCCAAAGATAAAGACCAACAACAAACACGTAATTACTGCTGGTCTGACTATCTCCCGGATTATGTAGCGCTCAGCAATCAAGGCATGCGCAGGCCAAGATACAGATCGCCATTGCCCTTATCTGTGTTCCTGAACGGTTCCATGCATACCACCGGTATGCATGGTCTCTTCAACACGAAAAAGGGCAGCAGATGCAGCCATTACACTGCCTGCATTGTACAGATCGTTTTGATAGTCAATCTCGCACCATGACAGGCCCGTGATGGAACAGGTCATCACTGCCATATGCCGGGCAAGGCTGTCTATCACGGACAGATACCATCTGCCGCTACTTTCAGGGTCCTGGACCGCATCTTCAAGGGCCTTGCTGAAGATGCCAGGCCCCTCACCGAGAAAACGGATCAAGCCAATGGACTCGCCATGGACCCTGCCAACAGGCAGATCCTTGCCAATGCGCACAAGACGCCTTTGATCAAGGATCACCTTCATGTCATCTTCATCATAGCTCTCTTTGGAGTTTATGGTTACGGTAATAGGGGTTACAGGTGAATCGAGAAGCTGTCTCACCACTTCAGTCTCAAACAGAGTATCTCCATTGAGCAGCAAAAAGTCCTGGTCCATCTCATTGCGTGCCCAGTAACAGCTCACCAGGTTATCCGAGACCGAATACTGGGAATTGTACAGGGTTCTCACACCCCTGTCTGCATAATGCCCTGCAATCAAGTTGTCTACCTTGGAGGCCCCATACCCTGTGACAACTACTATATCATCAACTCCTGCCTGATGAAGTGTATCCAACTGCCATTCCAGTATGGTCCTGCCTGCCACATCCAGCAGACACTTGGGGACAGAGGCGGTAAGGGGAAGGAGACGCTTGCCCTGACCTGCACTCAATATTATAGCCTTCACTTAAATATGCTCCATTTGTAGTATTGCCGGCCCTTGCCATCAATCAGTATAGGTCCACCTTGGTTACTGCTGACATCTATCAATGATATGAATCATTTTCTATTTCCAATGGACCTATCAGGCAGTAGACTGCCATCTCTGTACCTGCACTCAGGGCTTGACGCTACGGACAATATCCACCCTTGGGCCTGGCGGGGTTTAGGTATAATTTGTTTTTCCGGTTATGTCTACTTTAAGTACAAGGACAGACACTGTCCAGGGTGACATGGAACCATGGATATGATGATGGACAAAAACTCATTGAAACACCAGGATTACATTGAAATAAAAGGCTTTCCCAATCTGGAGGACAGAAGGACATGCAAAGAGTTCCTATCTGTTCCGTGGTCCATATATAAGGACGATGCCGCCTGGGTCCCTCCCTTGCACATAGAACGAAGGATGCACCTGTCCGCCTCCAATCCCTACTTCAAACACGCAAAATGCCGTTTCTGGATAGCCTACCGACAGGGAATTCCTGTAGGCAGGATAAGCGCCCAGATAGACAGCCTACATATTGACCGCTATCAAGACAGTACTGGTTTTTGGGGTATGCTTGAGGCCGAAAACCGGAAAGATACCGTTGAAGCCCTGCTCCATAAAGCAGAACAATGGCTCAGGGCACATGGCATTAAACAGGCACTGGGCCCATTCAACCTATCCATAAACCAGGAGTGCGGTCTGCTCGTGGATGGTTTCAACACTCCACCATCCATGATGATGGGACACGCACGGCCCTGGTACAAGACACACATAGAGGCATGCGGCTACACCAAGGCAAAGGACCTCCTCGCATATACAATTGACAGGGATCAGGGTCAACCTTTAGCAATAAGGCGCCTTCTTGAAAAAAACTCCAGGGGGATGCGCACCAGAGGCATTGACAAATCAAGGCTTGAGCAGGAGATGGATACGATATTTGGCATATTTAACAATGCCTGGTCCAACAACTGGGGATTTATTCCCTTTGAGAGGGATGAGTATCAGGAAATAGGCAACACCATGAGATACATAGCAGACAGCAGACTGATCCGCATTGCGGAGATAGATGATGAACCTGCAGGTTTCATCGTGGTGCTTCCCAACCTGAACGAGGCCATAAAGGACCTCAATGGCAGGCTCCTGCCCTTTGGCTGGTTGAAGATAATATGGCGCATGAAGGTCAAGCGTCCGGAAACAGGCCGCGTCCTGTTGATGGGAGTAATCAAAAAATACAGGGATACCCTTGCCGGAGCAGCTATTACCTACGGTCTATTCAGTGACATACAACAGGCAGTGCGCGAACTGGGCATGAAGAGGCTGGAACTTTCATGGATATTGGAAGACAATATGATAATGAGGCGCATTATAGAGGCCCTTGGCGGCAAGGTATACAAGACCTACCGGATCTATGGGAGGAAGATTGGAGATACATGACTCTCAAGTGCTGCACATAGAACAGGATTTGATAACCCCTTACTGACACCTGAATTGAGCGTTTCAAATCATGTGAAATCTTGTTTTATCTCTTGGGAATCGCTCAATTCAGGTGACAGATTGGCAGGAGATACAAACATGTCTACCCCCTTTCCACCTTTCAGTGCAGTTGTCCTTGCCGGAGACAGACAGGGGCACAATCCTGTTGCCAAGGCGGCAGGCGTAGATTGCAAGGTACTTGCCCCCGTTGACTCCATCCCCATGATACTAAGGGTGGTGGAGACACTGGAGAGGTCAGTCAGTGTCACAGATATCGTAGTTTGCGGGCCTGATCGCAGCACCTATGAAAAATCTGCACTGTTTCAGGCACTGGTCAAATCCAGCAGGATCAGATGGCTTGAGGCAAGCACAACTCCAAGTACCAGTGCCTGGAACGCCATGCAATCCATCCCCAAGGACAGGGCCGTCCTGCTCACCACAGGAGACCATGCCCTTCTTTCTCCTGAAATGGTTGACTTTTTTTGTCAATCCTCCATGGAATCCCGATGCGATGTAACCGCGGCCCTCTGTCCCACAGAACGCGTAAAAGATGCATTTCCAGAGACCAAACGCACAGCATACGGCCTGAAAGATGGCTCTTTTTGCTCATGCAACCTGTTCTCGTTCCTAACCCCAGGATCAAGGAATGCCGCCCTGTACTGGAAACAGGTGGAGGAAAAACGCAAAAATCCACTGAAGGTAATAAAAACCTTTGGATTGATCGCAGCCCTGAAATACCTTGCAGGCATGCTGACACTTTCAGAGGGGATGGATCGCATCTCAAGGTGTATTGGATGCAGGGCATGTGCGGTAATCATGCCCTATCCGGAATCAGCAGTCGATGTAGATACACCGGCAGACTTAGAGATGGTATCAGCCATTGCAACAGGCCGCAGGAAAAAACAGAAACCTGACCACAGCCCATAGATATCCTGCAAACCAATACCCAAATGCAGGTTACTGCCTGGTGAGAAGGGCGCTTTTGAGCCGCAACTCCACCTTGCCTGCCTTCCTGCTACAGCCACTTATCATTACAGGGATACCGCTGGCACTGTCTACGTATATACTTATGTGATCCTCCAAGCCCAGTAGAGAGAACCGCTCTTCACCTGTATCATAGTCATCGTCTGTCCCTATATGGTACAGGGTATCTGCAGCAGGGCACGCACTACCACCATCTGCAACAACAACCCGGCACTGATTATCTATATGGGACACATCTTTCCCCCTGTTCGGGATCGTGTTCCTGGTGATGGTTATCCTGTGAAGCCGTTTCTTCCCAAATACACACAAGGTCTTTACCTGTTCCGATCCCATAAACTTGGGCGAGGAGACAAGGTACAAAATGAGAGTAGGCTCAGATATTATACTGCACTGCGCCCCTGACTCATGCGGAAAGACGTACACTGAAGTTTTAGATAGCCTGACACTGTCCTCCTGCGCCTGATACTGGTATTTCAGCCGGCGCACACCTCCCTGTTCCCACAGATAATACTTTATCACCTGTGACCTCGTACTGCTCCATCTCAAACGACACACTGCAGCAAGGTCCTTCGGATCAAACCATACCAGACGTTCGTACTGGAGATCAGGCACCCACAGGCCGGCAACAGTGGTTTTCACATACACTGACTGCAAATCATGTCTGCACAGGCATGGACCATCCATTACAACAGACTGAAATGCCTTAAAATGGCCTGGAAGAATGGCAACTGATGTCACCAGATCTACCTCAGTGACAAGGCAACTCACAAGCCTGGTGTCCTCATAGACCAATCTCTGCCAGCAAACCGCATGGGCACTGATGTCACAGGTCATTAGCAAGGAGAAGACCAGCACTATTGCACAACAAACATTACTCAAATTATAAACTCCAAGTATCTGCTCACAGGATACCACATTTACTGCGTCAGGGTCTTCGCTTACCTGTCGGGCACTTGAAGTACAGGGAGTAGGTCTGTTAGCCCTTCGCCTTGCATCTTCAGCAAACTTGATAGCTGCATGCTTTGGGCATTATGTAAAGGTACCATACAGGTAATACAGCAAGAATTCCCGTCTGTTTCCTTGCAAAAAAATCGGGCTATGCCATGGATAGTTGCTTAATGGCGATGTCAATGTTATGCTTGCCTGCCTGTTGCTGCAGGAGAGGTATAGGTATGTCCGCATAAGGCCATGCCAGCCCCAGATTTTGATGCTATCCCGATTGGCAGCTGGCACACCCGAAACATGAAAAGCTACTGTGACGGCATGTATTTTCACAGCAAGAATATACCTTCAGAAAATGAACTCTTATGGACGTAACCCCTACATTAAACACTGTCCCCCTGAAGCCCGGGGATTTTGACACATTAGTACAAGCACTTGATTACGCAGCCCAGGGAGAAACCGGGTTCAACTTCTATTCCAGAAGGGGAGAACCGTACTCTGCCCTACCCTATTCCCAAATCCGTACCAATGCCCGAAAACTTGCCCGACGCCTGCTGAGTCTCAATCTGGAACGTGGCTCTCGAGTAGCCATAGTGGCCGTAACTCACCCGGACTTTGTCCGTTTTTTCTTCGCATGTCAATATGCCGGGCTGATCCCTGTCCCCCTTCCGGCAGGCACACACCTCAACGGGGCAGAGGCGTATACCAAGCAGATCAGGAGACTTATAAGGATATGCGGGGCCAGGATCGCAGTTTCTACAGCAGATTTTCTACCCTTTTTGAAAACTGCCACCGAGGGACAGGGCCTCATTATGACTGCAGGCCCTGAGGAATACGACAGCCTCAGGGAATCAGGCGGTAAACTCCACCCCCTTGAACCTCACGAGCTGGCCTACCTGCAGTTCACTTCAGGCAGTACCCGTTTCCCAAAGGGGGTTATGATAACCCAGTCAGCGGTAATGGACAATCTTGCAGCCATAACAGGGCCTGGCATAAAGGTAAGACCAGGAGACCGGGCCGTTTCCTGGCTGCCCTTTTACCATGACATGGGCCTTGTGGGGCTGATGCTGGCCAGTATGTCGTGTCAGATATCTGTAGATTTCTTTAGCACCATTGATTTTGTAATGCGTCCCAGGCTATGGCTGAAACTCATTTCAGAAAACCGCGCCACCATATCATTTGGTCCGCCTTTCTCATATGAACTTGCTGCCATGAGGCTCAAGCCCGGTGAGATAGGAGACCTGGACCTCAGTAACTGGCGTATCGCCGGAATAGGCGCAGAGATGATACGCAAGGACTCCCTTGACAAGTTCGCCAACCGCTTAGAACCAGCCGGCTTTGATCCAAAAGCGTTTATACCCTGCTATGGAATGGCCGAGTGTTCCCTGGCAGTCACATTTGCCAGCATGAACAACGGGGTACAGGTAGACACCATTGATGCAGAACACCTTGCCGAAACGAATGAAGTGGTACACGTAAACAGCAATAACGGAAATGGTTCCAGAATCAGCACCTTTGTACGATGCGGCGCACCCTTACCAAACTTTGAGGTAGAAATAAGGGACAGTGACGGACGGCCTGTGGGTGAAGGCAGAAGCGGAACACTCTTTCTCAGAGGCCCCAGTATCATGTCCGGTTATTTCGGGGATCCTGAATCTACCAGTGAGGTGCTTGATGCAGACGGCTGGCTGAACACCGGGGACATGGCGTACTGGTCTGGCAGGGATATAGTCATCACCGGCCGATCAAAGGACCTGATAATCATAAATGGCAGGAACATATGGCCCCAGGACCTTGAATATATAGCAGAGACACTCGAAGGCATAAGGACAGGGGATGCCTGTGCCTTTTCATGTCATGACTGCCAGGGGCACGAACACGCCGTACTAATGGTTCAGAGCCGCATTACAGATCCTGCTGAGAAAAACCGAATAATTGAACAGTTGAAACGCCTTGTGCAGCAGGAACTTGGCATAGAGTGCAAGGTGGAAATAGTACCCAAAAACACGCTGGTCCGCACCACATCTGGCAAGCCCTCAAGAAGCGCTACCCGCAAGGTATACCTAAACATGACCACGCAACTTCAAATTGCGGCATAAATACGCTCCATACACCCATGAAAGGCAACCGCTGATCCCTAAACACAAATCAATGAGTCACCACGGACAAGAGGTTGCCCTCACCGGGGCCACGGGTTTCATAGGCAGGCATATACTTGACGCACTGATACAGGCCGGGTGGAATGTCAAGGCCCTGACACGGCCTGGTTCATCACACAGGATTCCTGATACAGGCCGTATAACCAAGATTGAGGGAGACCTTGGAGATGAAAACTGTCTGGAAACCCTGATTCGCGGGGTCCAGGCGGTCATCCACTGTGCCGGTGTGGTCAGAGGGGCATCCCAGTACGACTTTGACCTGGTAAATGTGGAAGGCACAACAAGACTTTTTGACATATGTAACCGTTGCCCCTCCCCCCCCAGGTTCCTGCACATCTCGTCCCTTGCTGCACGGGCCCCGCACCTGTCCTATTACGCTGCAAGCAAACAGAAGGCAGAGACAGTAATTACAGGGTCCGGCCTCGATATCTCCTGGACCATACTCCGCCCCACTGCTGTCTATGGCCCCGGTGACAAAGAACTACTTCCACTGTTCAGGGCCATGGCCAAAGGGATATGTCCTGTTCCATATAATAGCAAAACCCAGAGGATATCGCTGCTTCATGTACACGACCTGTCCAATGCAGTGATAGATATCCTGAAAAAATCCGATACTCGTAACAAGATATACGAACTGCACGATGGGCAGCCCCGTGGATATACATGGGAAGAGATTGCAGAAACAGTACAGAAGATCACGGGGCAAAGGATTATATGCATAAAAATTCCCAATACTATTGTAAAGATACTTGGATTGGTTAATATTGGGGCTTCAAAAATGGTTGGAAGGGCTCCGATGCTGACACCAGGCAAGGTGCGAGAACTTTTATATCCGGACTGGACAGCAGACAACACTCAAATTACAAAAGATACAGGTTGGATTCCAACTGTCACTCTTGAACGTGGCATCCGGGATCTACTCTCAGGCATTGGACTCTGAATTGGGCTGTCTTCACATAGGCGTGACTCTTTATCAGCCCTATTTCTCAGGTATTTTAAGGTGATCAACCTGTGTTCAAGCCCTGACTACATTATCCAAAGGGCCCTGTACCAGGTCTCATGTATCTGTTGTCAGACAACCAGGCCCGCGGTGCTGTATCTATAAACTGAACACCGACAGACCTTATCAGTGACCGGACCTGCCTGCAAAACAGATTGATCAGCCAGGCCAACATGTCCAAATCGGGCCTGTATTATGTAGGGGAGAGAGGCAAAAGTAGTATCCATGAAAGCAGACCAGGAAGTGCTGGAAAAGATCATTGAAATCCTGACACCCATGGTGCCTTCTGCGACAGAGATCAAGCCGGAAACGGACATGGGGGCTGATCTTGCCATTGATTCACTGAAATCCATGGAAATTCTGGCCCAGCTTGAAGACACCTTCGACATCTCAATACCCATCAATGTACTCTCTGAAGTGAGAACCGTGGAAGATCTGGCATTACAGATTGAAAAACTCCTCTGAACATCCCATACCCCAATGAAAATCTTTGAAAAATTTCGCAAGCTGGTGGAGTCGGGAAAGGCACTTGAAAAGGAATTCGGTGCCTTTTTCAACATAGTCATGGAGGACATCATCTCCAGCACTGAGGCCATCATCAATGGTCAGAGGGTAATTCTTGCCGGTACCAACAACTACCTCGGGCTCTCCATGTCCCCTGAATGCATCAGGGCCGCCTGTCTCGCCACAGAAAAGGAGGGTACAGGTACAACTGGCTCCCGCATGGCCAACGGCACCTTTTCCGGTCATGTCTGCCTTGAAAGAGAACTGTCGGATTTCTGGGGATGTGCCCATACCATCGTATTCACCACAGGTTATGGGGCCAATCTCGCGGTGCTTTCTTCTCTTGCCGGTCCTGGCGACATAGTGCTACTTGATGCTGACTGCCATGCAAGCATATATGACGGCTGCAGGATGGGTGGGGCTGAGGTATTCCGTTTCAGGCACAACAACATGGAAGACCTTGAAAAACGGCTTCGCCGTCTTCAGAAAAGGGACACCAACATACTCATTGCTGTGGAAGGTCTGTACAGCATGTTGGGAGACAGGGCAAGGCTATGGGACATTGTGAGCCTAAAAGAAAAATATGGTGCATACCTCCTGGTAGACGAGGCACACTCCCTGGGCGTGCTGGGCAAAAATGGCAGGGGACTTGTTGAAGAGGCAGATGTACTTGATGGAGTGGATTTCATCACCGGTACATTCAGCAAAAGCCTTGGTGCTGTAGGTGGTTTCTGTTCCAGCAACCACAAGGAACTCGAAATACTACGGTATGCCAGCAGACCCTATGTATTTACTGCTTCCCCCTCCCCCTCCAACATCGCATCTGCAAGAAAGGCACTGGAGATCATCAGGACCCGCCCTGAACTCAGAGAGAGATTGTGGGAAAATACACATGCACTTTATTCACGACTCTCCGGTCTGGGACTCCACCTTGGACCTGAACCAACCCCTATCATACCTGTCCGATACAATGACCCGCACAAGGCATTGGAGATGTGGAATGGCCTGTTGGAAAAGGGTATTTATGTAAACATGGTACTGCCGCCGGCCACGCCTGATGGAAGTGCATTCCTCAGGTGCAGCATGAGCGCTGCCCATACCCCTGAACAGGTCAGGCAGATAGGCGATGCATTTGCAAGTCTTGCGGGCAGTAGAGACTGAAGACATATTCTGATCTGAATTGATATCAATTCAGGCCTGATCCTGCAACATATCGCTTAACCCTTCATATGAATCCTGCCAGACTGGACCTGCCATATGGCCAGCGCCCTATCATAATTACAGACCAGTTGTGGAACTCATACTGTTGTATGATAATCCTCTCAAAAAATCCTGAGAACAGTTACCACAGATAGATGCAGCTAATCTTAGATTTTCTCAAACGTTATCCAGGAAAGAGTGTAATCACCCTGATTGCCATGCTTTCAGCGGGCATTGCCGAGGGATTGGGAATGTCCATGTTGCTGCCCCTGCTTGGCATGTCCCTCGAACATGGCAACACAGGAGCTGCGGCAGTGCACCATCACTCCTCACTGGAACAGATGGTCAGTAACTTTTTTGCATTTATCGGGGTTCAGCCTACTATTCCCATGCTCCTGATGCTATTCGTCATGAGTATAATATTAAAGGCCATACTGGTACTCATTGCCAACCGGCAGGTAGGCTACATGGTGGCCCAGGTGGCCACTGACCTGCGCCTTGCCCTGCTTAGGGCCATCTTTGCAAGTCGATGGGAATATTTTGTCCATCAGCCAGCAGGGGCGTTTACCAACGCATTTGCCACTGAGGCCAGCAGATCCGCAAGTGCCTACCTGTTTGCCATGAGGATAATGGCGCTGGTCCTAAATGCCCTGGTATATATCACCGTTGCCCTGATGGTGGCGTGGAAGGCAACTATTATCGCTCTAACTGCCGGAGTGTTCATACTCTACATATTGAAGCAACTGGTGAAACGCGCAAAACAGGCAGGAAGAGACCAGACCAACCAGCTAAAGGCCCTGCTCTCCCTGATGACAGACACCCTCCAGTCCATAAAACCCCTGAAGGCCATGTCGCGAGAGGACATGACCAAACGCATGCTGGAAAAAGAGACACTTAACCTGAACCAGGCATTGCGGCTTCAGGTATTCAGTAAAGAGGCGTTGAAAGCCCTTCAGGAGCCACTGACCACCATTTTTTTTGCCTTTGGTCTGTACATAGCCCTTATCTGGCTCCATCTCCCCATGGCCAGTGTGCTTGTAATGGTTTACATGCTGGCAAAGATACTGAAGACCCTTCAGCGGGCACAGAGGGAACAGCAGTCCATGGTCATCGCAGAGAGTGCCTACTGGTCCATGTGTCACAGGATAAAGGAGGCTGAAACACAGCGAGAGCTGTCACGGGGCAGCATCAAGCCACTGTTTCAGCATGAGATCAAACTTGCAAATGTAAGCTTCTCCTATGGTGACAGGGAAATACTGCACAATATATCAATGAGATTCCCCAAAGGCACCTTTACTGCAGTGGCAGGACCATCAGGTACCGGAAAGACCACTGTGGTCGATCTCGTCTCAGGCCTGCTGTGGCCAGACAAGGGACAGATATTCATAGACCACACGGAACTCCAAAAGATCGACATCAGGGCATGGCGCAGAATGATAGGATATGTCCCGCAAGAAACCCTCCTTTTGCACGATTCCATCTTCATGAACATAACACTGGGAGATCCGGCATTCCATGAAAAAGATGTGGAACTGGCTCTGAAGAAGGCAGGTGCATGGGATTTTGTCTGCGGACTTCCCCAGGGAATGCATACCATGACAGGAGAACGGGGAAGCAGACTGTCCGGGGGACAGAGACAGCGCATTACAATTGCCCGCGCCCTTGTCCACAGGCCTGCACTGCTGATATTGGATGAGGCAACCAGCGCCCTTGACCCTGAAAGTGAACAGGAGATCTGCAAGACCCTGCTAAAACTCAGGGGAGACCTCACCATAATTGCCATATCCCATCATGATGCATTAATTGATACTGCAGAAAGGACCTATAGACTTGAAAATGGTACTGTTTTAGAAAAAAAGGGGATGGAATAGCCGGGCTATGCTTAACATCACTATAATGCAGACTACCTGCTGGGCAGAAAAAGCAAATCTATTCAATGACCTGTCGTCTGTGACACCGAACATTTCACTCTCTACCATGTACCGCAAAGGCAAAAACAGAAAAATACCTTAACCATGCGCATAGGAATCTTTATCTTTGCCCTTACCTGGGGAGGTGCCACCAGACGTATTATAACCCTGTCAGAAGCATTCCAAAAAAGGGGGCATTATGTAAAATTTATTGTGGTGGAAGGGAACGGTCAGCTATCCGGAACAATCCCAGGTATCGAAGTAGTTGAACTCAAACCCGGTCCCAAAAGACTACTCTTTCCATTCGTCTCCAAAAAACGCAAAATAGAATTATGCGACACGGCCCTTGCAAATTTTTTAAAGGAGGCAAGGTACCAAGACCAGATAGACATATTACTCTCCGCAGCAAATCACGTAAATCTTACCTCAATCTCAGCAAAGCTCCTCTCTGCAACCACGATCCCTGTGGTTCTGCGAATCAGCAATCACCTCTCTGCATCACTTCAGAAGCAAAAAAGCAGAAAAAAAGAAAAACGTTTCAAAAAGGTCTGCCGTCTCTATCCCCATGCAGATGGATTCATAGCGGTTTCCAAAAATATCGCAAAGGATACCTCTGAGGCACTGAACATCCCACCTAAGAAAATAAATGTAATCTACAATCCTACCTTCACCCCTGATCTGCTCTCACGTGCCAAGGAAACAGTCCAACACCCGTGGCTAAGGAGAAGGCCAAATGACCCACCTGTGATTCTCGGGGCCGGAAGACTGGTGCCACAAAAAAACTTTGACCTGCTCATAAGGGCGTTCCACAAGGCACTCAGATACAGGGACATGCGACTTGTAATCCTTGGTGAGGGAAAAGAGAGACCCAAACTGGAGGCACTGGTCAGTGCCCTTGGAGTCAAGGCCAGGGTGGATCTGCCTGGTTTTGTAGAAAATCCGCTTGCCTATATGGCACGAGCTGATATCTTCTGCCTATCCTCAAGGTTTGAGGGGTTACCAGGGGTACTGATTGAGGCCATGGCCACTGGATGTCCGGTAGTAAGCACAAAAAGCCCAGGTGGCGCAAACGAGATACTCGACAATGGTAAATACGGACTGCTGGTCCCTGGAGAAGATGAACAGGTATTATCTGATGCCATGCTGAAGACACTTGACATGAAATGGAATAGTGAAGAACTTAAACGACGGGCCGCTACCTTTTCTGTAGACAGGGCCACTGAGGAATACCTGAATTTATTCAAAAGAATTTTGGAACAAAAACACTTATAACCTACAATCAAGACCAGTCCACCGTGATCAAGACCGGATTCCTTTTCAACCATTACTTTACCCACCAGGTGCCGCACGCAGCTCCATATGCATTTGAACTGTCCCGAAACTATCCAGACATGGAAGTCACCATTGCCTGCTCAAGCAGGCAGGAGATGGAGTTTGTAAAAAGGATTGCCACACTCTATCCTGGGCATAGATGCCGTTTCATACAGCTCAGTGTGCCGTGGTATTACAACATTATTGACCCTGTCGTCTCCAAAATATCTTTCAAACGAAAAACCGTAGTACTTAGGCACAATCTTGATTTTTTCAGAGGGCTTCATGCGCTTGTAGCCCCTGAAAGACACTGCATGAAGTTGCGCACACGTTTCGGGCTCAAAGACCTTGTCATGATTCATACCCGTCATGGCGCAGGAGACCGTGAAGGTGGTTTTGATGACCGTTCAGGCGCATTTGACCTGACCCTGCTCCCTGGTCAGAAGTATGTTGACAGGCTTATAGAGCTTGGACTGCTCAAGGAGGGGAAATATGCCGTTGTAGGGTGGCCCAAATTCGAGGTTATCCAGGGTCTGAAAAAACAGCGCCCACGTATCTTTACTGACAACAAACCAGTGGTGGTGTACAACCCGCACTTTGATCAGCGGGTATCGTCCTGGCTGCCCATGGGAGTGGAGGTGCTTGACTTTTTTGCAAGACATACGGAATGGAACCTGATCTTTGCCCCCCACGTGGTACTGTTCAAGAGGCGCAAGCGTCACAAGGCCCACCTTCCCAAACGATTCTACGGCATTCCCAACATCTTCATAGACCTTGGAAGCAGCTCGTCTGCTGACATGACGTATATGCTTGCATCAGACATATATCTCGGGGACGTAAGCAGCCAGGTCTATGAATTCCTGCTGAAACCGCGACCGTGCATATTCCTCAACGGCCACAATGTGGACTGGAAGGAAAATCCGTTTTACTACCACTGGAATTTTGGACAGGTAGTCAATAATGTAGAGACTGAACTTGCCCCTGCCCTGCACCAGGCATTCAGCACACATAAGGACTTTCTGCCCATTCAGAAAGGGGCATTCGACTATACATTCTACACTGAGCCAGGCAGTACTGCGGCAGAGAGAGGGGCCAGGGCCATTGCAGAATTTCTGAGAGGCAGGTGCAATCTCTGATGATATAGACAGGACATGCTCCCCATAACTGCCTCCACATCTGACAGGATACGCACCTGTTGTCTCTTGACATCGAGATACATCCCCCTGCCTGTGACCCTGAATTCTCCAACACTGAAATGTACAATGGCATCAGTGGTTATGGCATTATCGTCTTCACTGTATTCAAGATGGTCGGTCAGAAGAAGGGCACCGTCACTCCGCCTGATCTTCACATTGCCCATCACCCTGATCCTGATGTGATCAGACAGTATCTCACCCCTGTCTGCAGTAAG
>Ga0256914_1002426_pt1 | contig 15557 bp, 8 predicted proteins | sample HulkmetaG_FD_191571 | JGI IMG/M metagenome (GOLD analysis project Ga0256914, IMG submission 191571) | Hydrothermal chimney microbial communities from Main Endeavour vent field at the Juan de Fuca Ridge, Pacific Ocean - Hulk | ecosystem: Environmental > Aquatic > Marine > Hydrothermal vents ... | reverse complement strand
GTGGAGCATGAATAGGGCCGACGAAATCCGACCCTGTTGGTGGCATATATGTGCAGGAAACGGTGGGTTGATGTGGGACATTAAAAGCGAAACAGTCGCTAGTGTTAAAGCGACAAGACGTCAAAGCAACTATTTGTTGATTCCAGTCAAAGAACGTTATACAACAATAGAGTTTAGAGTGCCTTGGGAAAATCATGTCAAGATTTCTTTTATCGGTATCGGATCGGATAACGAAATAACTAGAGTTCTAAATCCATATGAACACTGGTTAAATGACGGGGATAGGATTACAGTTGATTCTGAAAATCAACATGAATTCATTTGGTTAGCAGTTGATTTTAACTGGGTTGACCCGAATCTCGGTGTTACAGTTGAGGTAACATAATAACATATATTAAACCATTTATTTTATTCCTGATAAATTATTCTACTTTTATTACCATAACAATAAACATGAAGGCTGTTCTCTATTTGTGAAAGAGCAGCCTCTATTTCATTTTTTTCTGTTTCATTTAAATTACTTTGCCTAATAATATTAGAAATTTTTATAGTGGCTGACACTACTTTATCAAACATATATTCTGGGCTACACATCTTTTGTATTCCTCCATAGAAATTTTTGTCCAATAGCGGTTATAATCATATTTAGTTTTATTGTTTGCTGCTGCTGAGATATTAGAGCTATATCCATTTAACTGTCTAGCTGCTTCCCTTGCTGAGACATAAACTTCAAATAAGCTTTTCTATTTTTAATATAACTTAACTCTTTAACAGTTAGCCTTCCAAATCTTTGGCCTATTAAATCTTTAATCTATGCTTCACTCATTTTTTTCTTGTTTCCTCATCAAAAATATACCCTCCATTACCATCTGGTCTCCCATTCATCATTTCATATCCTTGTTCTTTAAATCTATCCCACCATTCCTGTTCTGCTTTCCAAGGGTCATCATTTATTTCCAATGGAATAAACTCTAAAATATACCCTTTATAAAAAACATTCTGCATAAATTTGCAATGATGATTTCTTTTTTGTAAATTACGTTGATGTTGCTTCCACTTATCATTAAGGCTTTTAGTAGTTGCACCAATATAAGCTCTCATTTTGCTATCTATTATTGCATAAACCCCTGGCTCATCTGGATACATAAAAATATCTCCTTTATTATAAAATAATTGCTGATTTGCTACGCTGGTTCAGCAACCAAAACTTCGATTAGTTCAACTACCAATAGGAAAAGAACTCATATTTATATAAATATAATCATTAAAAACTCTTTTGTCAACAACAAAAATACCCTTATTAGAATTCTCTAATAAGGGCTTTTTTTATTTTATGATATAGTTCTACCTCCTTGTTTTTAAAAAGTTTTTTAGTTTAAGCCTCTTAGAAATTAATATACTTTTATATTTTATCATCTCCAGTTATAATTTCTTACTATTTACTACAGTCATTATTACTTTTTTTGTCAATTTCACTGCAACAATAATCCAAAATTATCTTTTGTCTGTTTTGTAACTCATTAATATCTAATATTATTTTTTCGTATCTTTTAGCTATGTAATCAACACGAACCTTTACAACAAAGATGTTTCCAAATGCTAATAACAAAGTTATAACTAATGGGACTGCCCATACCATAATATTATTATTCATAGTTTTTTACTTAATAAAATGTAAATTATAAATCCAAAAAATATAATTATTAGTGCTAAACCAAATAAATTATTTAACATATATCCTCTTTTTTAATTGCTTTAATTTTGATGGAGTAATTTTATATTTCTTCAGTAATTTAGGATCAGTTTCTTTAGAATATACAAGTCTATTATAATCATTTATTTCACGTCTTAGCTCCATAGAAACAAATCCATTATTTTGTCTAATCTTTTTATAAATATTAGATTTTATACTATTATAATAATTATCTTTATTACGTTTTACAGTTTGAGCATGCCAAAATTTACTGTATGATAATGGTGAGAAACCAGCTGCTTTAACAAAAGCTTCCCAAATATTTAAGTGATATTCATCATTATCAACCTGATATTTACGTCCACTCATAGTAGTAATGCCATCCGTCATTAATCTATAAGCCTGTGGTACGCTCCTTCCAAGTGCCCCAAAAGCAAATGGCATCAGTTTTTCGGCTGCTATCTGGTATTCGCCACCGTATAAGTTAGTTAATCCAGAAGCTACTTGGTTAATAAGTTCAACTGGCATAGGAAATAATTCTGCCATCAGGTAGCCTGCCATCCCTTCAGTGTTTTTGCTATATTGATTTAAGAATGGCGTACTAATAGCCATTTTACCAGATATGTCAATACCAAAGATTGATGGCATTCCTCTGTATGCTGAAGTCCCAATAGCATCTTCAATATAACCTTCCCAATCATCTCCTGTGGCTTTTGACAATGCACCTAAGAAAAATGACACAAAAGGTAATGAAGCTATACCACCTAATGATGCAAGTGTTGCTATACTACCTGCCACCATCTTTAATCCAAGTTTAGCATTTTTACCTCCACCAAACATATGGGTCCACATCTGTATCTGGGTATTTACAAATGTCTGAAAAATGTACCCAAGTCTAAGTACTTTAATTAAATCGCTATCACCTTGTAAAAACATAGGTAATCCAGTAGTACTATAATTACCTTGCGTTTTCTTAACAAAATCATCAGCTATATTAAGTAATACTTCAGGTGCTTGCTTACCGTTTACAGCCTGTTCCATTCTAATAGCAGATAAGAAAGTAGCCAGCCTATTTACACTTTCAGTAGCTCCAAGCGGAACCCCAAGAAACTGTTTAAATTGGTGGAATTTACCGTCAGTTTCACCAGTATATCCCTGTAATATACTCTGTGTAAGATTTTCTAACCAGGAACCCTTATTCATAAACTTTCTGGCAAGTTCAAGATCATATACATCTATTCCAGTTTCTTTGCTTATTGCCTCTAAATCATCAGAATTGTGAATTCTTAAGTCTGACATTTTAGGCATTCCTGGAATATCTATATACTTTAATAATTTAGCAGTATCTTTTATAGATTTACCAAGCACCTCCCTGGTTTGCTTAAGATTTAACTTATCGCCATTAGAATATTGAGCACTAAGATACCAAAACGTATTGATTGGTAAACTTGTTAAATTAACAAGTGCCGTAGAAATGTTTCCAGCTAGTTGGGTAAAATAAGCCAAATTCGCACCAACTCTTACAGCTTTATCTACTTTCCCTTTTGATGCAAATTGTGTACTTATATACTTATCTACCTTAGCTACTAATGCCTCACCTCCTTCTTCTCTTGCTGTTGAATAAGCATCCCTTAATTCACCATACATCTGAAACTTGGCTGTACTTTTAGCATTTCTCTTTAATCCTGAGACAGTTATTGCTATAGCATTTTCAGTTTCATATCCTGGAATATATCGTTCACTTCTTTTAATTCCATGTGTCATTCCAGCCATTTCTTTAAAATAATTGCCAAGTTCTTCAGTAAGGTCTCTTTTAACCTTTTCAGGATTAGAAAATTTATCTTGATTCTTTTCTACTAACTTTTCAACCATTTGTTCAGCAGTAATCTTACCTTGCGGTGATAATAAGTAGTTCTTACCTACATTCTCGTTATTTACCTTAGATACAGAAATCTCTGCACCTTCAATACCTTGCTCTTTGACCCATGCTTCAACTTCTTGCAGGACCTCATCTCCAATCTTACTTACCTTCTGGAGTTCTTTAATACCCTCCTTTGCTAATACTCCAGGTTTTAAGTTCTTTAATTTTTCACTTAAAGTAGTATTCACATGACGGCTGTATACTACTTTACCATCTTTATCACGTACTACAATCTTAATATTTCCAGTCCTAAGTCTTGGAAAGTAGAACTTTCTACGGCCTTGTCGTTTCATTAACTTATCAATTTCTCTTGCAGATTTTCCATATTTAGACTCAAGTACTCTCATAAAGTCTTGATATGCTTCTTCGTTAGCTGCAAGATAGTTTTCATACCATCCTATCAATTTAGCCTGCCCTTCCTCAGACACGCCATGTTTCTTGGCAATCTTCCTTAAAACTTCTTTAGATGCACTACCCATTTTAGTTATTGGAACATCACCATCTTTTTCAAGTAAATCCTCTGTTTGTTCAAGTTTATCAAGTTCTACAATTACTTCGTTTAAGGCTTTTTGCTCATTTTCTGCAAACTCAGTGGGCTTCCCTACTATATTATTTCCATCCTTTCCAAGTCTAAGAATGTCTTCATAGTAATTAAACAGCTTTCTTCCATTTTCAGTCACTGACTCTAAAGCCCTCTGTGCTAATCTGAAAGACTCAAACTTCTCTCCTAGATAGACAGGAAGCCTTATATTATCAATAAATGTAAATTCTTTCTCTTTCTGTTTACTTAATAGTTCTTTTATTTTTGGATTGCCAACCTTATTAATAACATTATCATAGACTTTCATTGGCATATCCATTACAGAAAACATTGGCTCATCTAATTGACTATCTAAATAAGAATTTAAGACCTTAAATTGATTATCAGAAAGACTGGATGCTTCAATTATAAAAGGTGATTTAGTCCTAAATTCCATTCTTTGTGCATTAGGTTTCCCAGCCTCCATCTTAGCGGAAGCCATTTCTTTAAATCTACCTGTTATTATATTATGTATATCAGTATCAGATAATTTTATAGGAACCCCCCATCTTGAAAGGAATCCTTTTACAGCAGATATAAGCCTTTTAAGCATAGAATTTTTCTTTATATCTGCATTTTGTAAATAATATGAAAACGCTTCCTCATCAACTTTTTCTTGGCTAGCACCAGGATTGTTTTCAGTAGCAATTCTCTTAGCTTCCTGGGCTTCTTTGCTTTTCATTTTCTTAAATTTTTCAAGTAATTGATTATAAACTTTATTATATTTAGCATCATTTCTTATTAAATAATGAAAAGCCTCATGTGTTAATACGCCTTTTACATCCTGTTCTGTAGGTAAATTTTCTGCTACTAAATAAACTGTTCCATTATGGTAGATACCCCCTACTCTAGGCGAAAAATTAGGGTGATTTACAACTTCATCTGGTAGTTTTAAAGCACTTGAAACTACCTTTACTAGTCCACTATTAAATATTTTTGTTCCATAAGTATCTTTAACAGTTTGCTCAATAACAGATTTATTTCCTTGGGCAGCCTCCATACTGAGTCTGCCTACAATATCATTCTTATTTTCATGTGAAAAAAATGTAGAATTATATGACACTATATCACTAAAAGTACCTGCTTTTTTAGTACTCATATTATTAATTATGATATCAGTAATTCTTAACTTAAGAAAATTCATCATTCCAGTTAAATTAAGAACATCTACATCATCTATCCTATCATTTCCTACTATAATTCCTGTAGCCGCTCCTGGATATTGATCAAGTTTTTTTAGTATATCTGGTATTTTACCTTTTTCCTTTAAATTTAGTAGTTCTTCTTTTTTAAGTTCTATAAAATCCAATACAGATAATTGATTATCCATAACTAAAATACCATTAGTATTTGGATAATTCATAGATATATAAGATTCCAATTCAGGATAACTACTTAATGAATTAAAATTTTCATCAATCTTAGAAACTGTTCTCTTATATATTTTAGTAGTATATTTACCACCTATTTTTTTACTAATATCAAATTCACCTAAAAATATATCCCCTGTTTTAGGATCAATTGATGAAAAATCACCTAGAGGATTTATAATAAGATGGCCTTCAAAATTAATTTCAGTATTATCCACTGCATATTGCATTTTTTTAGTCACATTATAATCAGCTTTAGATGGTGAAACTGAACCAGATGGATGATTATGTGCTACATAAAAAGATTTTATATTTTTATTTTTAAATAGTGGACCTAATAACTGAGGTAAAAATATTTGTGTAGATGATGGACCACCAAGAGAATGCTGTAAAATCATAATAGGTTTGTTATTTTTATCTAACCCAAGCACCATTACTGTTTCTTGAGCATTAGAAACTAAGTCTTTAAACAAAATTACAGCATCTTTACTTGAATTTACCTGTGATACATTATGTCTTACACTTCCAGATTCTTTAAGTTTAGTTCCAGTAGTTATAAAATCTTTTTTTACTTTAGTAAGTTCTTTTCCATAAGCATTTACATCATTTACCTCATCATTATTTATACGCAATTCAGGCATTAGCACTGTATTTCCAAAAAGAGTGGCTATTTCCTTATCAATCATTATTAATTCTACTAATAATTGCTTACCCATTTTTGTATTTTTATATTTTTTTCTCATTTTTCCATTTTTTGTAAATAACTCATCCTGTACAACTTTACGTTTATCTAATAGTTTTTTAATTTCTTTATTTGATCTAAGTATTTCATTCCTTTTTGTAGGACCAAATTTACTAAATAATTCAGAATTTTGTTCTGCTATAGACCTACTTGCAGCATTAATGGCTGCTTTTTCAGCTTTTTTAAGTGGGTCAACCTCAGTTTCAACATCTTCTCTTTTCTCTATAGTAGTTTTCGACACAAAAGCATCTAATGTACCATCAGAATTTATAGCAGCACTTTCTAATATAGCAGTTGTTTCCTCATCTATAATAGTATCGCTAAGTGCTTGTTTCTCCATTGAAGCCTTAGTCTGTATTTCTTTAATAGCATCGGCCTCTTTTTTTAATAACTCTGCTGCTCTTTTTTCTAAGGCTTCTTGTTCTTTTTTCTTAGGCGGATTTAAAACTTCTTCTTTAATCTCATTAAGATTTAAAATTATTTTATTCCTTACTTCTTCTTGTTTATTTTTATTAATATTCCTAAATTTTTTAGACCTTATGCCCTCGGTCATTGTAGTTTCAAGTAAGGAATAACCAAATGTATTACTAATATCACCTTTAACACCAAGGACTTTTGAAAGTACACTATCAAAAACAACCCTATTAAGTACTATTTGCGTTATATCATCATTTTCATACTTATCAACTACCTTTTCGCCCATATATGCCTTGAAAAAATCAAAAAACCCTTCCGCAAAATCATCGTTTACCTCATCACTTATAGGCACATCGACTGATGCTTCACCATTAATATCTTTAAGACCATAAGCTTCTGGGTCAGTCTCGCCTTTTTCTAATAAGGCATTAACTTCTTTCTTAGCCTCAGTGTAAAATTGTTCTAATTCTAAATTTTTAGCATCTAACTCTTCTTTAATGGATTGTTTTTCAGCAGCAGGTTTTATAATCTTTTTAATTACTAATTTTTTCTTAGGAGCTTCTGACTTCTCGGCTGCTAGCTCCTCGGCCTTTGGCTTAGCCTCTTCCTTGGGCTTTATAATCTTTTTAATTACTAATTTTTTCTTAGGAGCTTCAGGCTTTTCAGGCTTCTCAGGCTTCTCAGGCTTCTCAGGCTTTTCAGGCTTTTCAGCTACTGGCTTCTCAGCTACTGGCTCTTCGGCCTTGGGCTTCTCAGCTACTGGCTCTTCAGGTTTAACTTTAATGTTTTCATATGCCTTATTAATATCATTTATTTTAGCGTTCTGATTTACTTTAAAGATAGTACCTTTCTTAGGCCCATCTACAACTTTAATAGTAAACTGTTTAGTTTGCTTATCATGTGTAATATCAAATTTACTGTCTAGATTACTTGATACAAATGACTGAAGTCTCCTGAGACGCATCTTACCAATATCTTTTTGTGCAGGTAATTTAGTTCCTTGCTTACTAGCCATCTCAATAGTAGAGAAACCTAAATTAGTAGGCATACCTGCTGTACCTTTAAGAATCCTATCTCGCATTATCTTATCGGCTTCTTCAGCAGTATATCCTTCAGTTTCTAAAGTATTAAGGCTTTCACGTATCCAATTTCTAACTTGGGTAGCAGTTTCTTTATCTTCAATTACGCTCTCTAATCCCTCTGTAAGATTAGGTAAAGTAGCTACTTCTTCTGGTATTTGTACAACTCCTTCAGGCGAAACAGGTACAGCAGTAGAAACTATAGGGACTCCAGTATCTCCATAAGGTACTCCAGCAGTACCTTTACCAATTCTATCAGCTAAAATACTATCAATTTCAGCTTGTGAATAACCTTCGTCCCTTAGTAGTTTTGCTTCACTTTGTATCCATCTTTTTACTTCTGTAGCTGTTTGAGGATTAGATACAATAGCATCAACATTATTAAGTCCTTCAGTTAAATTAGGAATACTAGCCAGGGCTTTAGCTTCTCCACGAGATAAATCTAAACTTGGTGCTTTTATAGTAGCTTTACTAGCTTTAACAGGTGATACTTCAGCAGTTTCAACAGTAGGTATAGCACCTTCAGTAGATACAGTAGCTACTGCTTCATCTCCTTGTACTACTTTAGATATAATGTTATCAGCAGCTTCATTACCTGTTTTAGGTACATCTAAAACTGACGGGTCAATTATAGCCTCAATACCATCTTTAGATACACCACTTGGTTTACGTAATTCCTTATTAATCTGCTGTAATTTTTCAGATGAAGCTTTTAATGCGTCAAATTCTTCTTGAGTTAAAGTTCCAGTTTCATTGTATCTTTTAGAAAGGTTATTTATTAATGAGACGTACCCGTTTCTACGTTTTATAGCCTCTTCACGTGTAATTCTATCAGCTTCTTTAGCTACCTTTCCACTTTTCTCAGCTGCGGCTCTTTGTGATACTTGTACTTTATAGTCATCAAGTAAAGCCTTAGCAGTAGTAGTATCACCAGCATCTAATGCCTTTTTTATCTGAGCTGCTGGTAGTATAGGGGTAGAAACATATAACTCAGCAGCTAATTCAGCATCTTCAGGTTTTAAAATATTTTCATTAAAATCCTGAGAAATTACACTTTCATTAGCTCTTTTAATAGCATTATCAATAGATGACTTTAATTGGTCTTCAGGTGTAGTTGTCGGTGCTACAGCAGTAGATTCTAAAAGACCGTCATTAGGAAACAGTTGGTTTATTTGTTCATAAATCGCATCTACTGTAGGTACACCTGTAGATATTCCGCCTGCAACAGATGTATTATCAATTATTCTCTGTCTATACTCTGCATCTACTGCTTCTTGCGAATAATCTTCAGGTGCAAAAGTTAAACTTTGTATTAATGAAGTAGCCTCTTCTTTACTTACTCCTGTCTTTTCAGCAACATCATTTACTATTTCATCTCTTACAGAATTTTCATGATTACCTAAAACATTATTCATATCATTTACTGTCTTTATAGAAGCAATATCAGCCAATTTAGTATCTAAAGGTAATGGCTTGCCTTGTTCTACTGCTGACTTAACTATATTCATCCATGTATCAGCTAAAGCCTTATTTTCTCCTTTCTTTAAAGTTCCTTCTTCAGTTGCTATAGGTACCTTTAATAGTTCACCATAAACAATATTTACGGCTTTATCAAATTCAGGTGTACCATAATTACTTGGGTCTGATAATATTTTCTGTAAGTTATTTGCTGTCTTCTTTCCTAAATAAGCTTGAGCACCTCCAAATAATGAAGATACTAAAAATGTTGCACCAGCAGTATCTAAAGCAGCTTGAAAATAATCAGGATCAAATTCAATGCCATAATCTTCAGCTAACTTAAGTTCTAATGCTGTCTGTGCCTGTTCTGTTGCACCTTCTCCTAACTGTGTCTCTAAAAATTGTTTTCCTATTGTTTTTGCATCCTTAGTAACTAAATTTTTTACTGTTTCAGTAAGAGATGTCTTTGGAGAAAAAAATGATTTAAGCCCTGGAACCCTAAATAATAAAGCCTCTCCTATAGCTTCAAGACCACCTTCAGTTAATCCAACTTTAGTAGCATAAGACTTAGCCTCTTCTTCAGATAATCCTTTAGCTATAGCTTCATCATAAGCATTTTGATATCCTGTACCTCCATATAAAATTCCAGATGTGGCACCTGCTATTAATGACATACCTACACCAGAACCAACTAAAGGTGCAGCAATTGTACTTGCTATAATAGTTGGTGCCATTTGACCAATACTCTCAGCAGCAGATATTCCTGCTCTTTTCCAGTAAGAATCCTCTCCAGTTACTGTATTAGTATCAGGTCTTAGCCAATCATATTTAGTAACAACTCTTTCTGCGTCTTTACCTGAAAATATATCTTCTTCATCAGCCCCAAATATTTTCATAACATCGCCGAAAGACCCAGCAGCCCTAAGTAAACCTCTAGCAAGACCAGATGTTATATCAGTAAATGTACCTTTATCCTCTGAAGACGCACCTATATCAAACACTCTTGGCTTATAAGCTTCAACTTCTTGAGGTGTAAAATATATATCATTATCATCCTCCCAATCAAACTTTGGGGAACCGTAATCAAAATAGCTATCTGGCATATTATATACTCCTATTATTAAAGGTCTTCATCTTCATTAAGGTTAGAATACACTCCATTTCCAGTTATATAGTCTAAAAAATTAGATAGTTCAGAGTTTTTCTTTACAGCATCTTTAACTTGATTATATGCTGAACCAAAATCTTTTGATATGGCTTCAGTAGTTTTAGTAACTGGACTAGGATTAATTAATTCATTAAAGTATTCGTTAAATAAATCCTCTTCTGGTTTAGATAGAACTTTAGCAACTCTTAATCCTTTTATAAACTCATCTTTCTTTGGCCTATTTTCTTTAATTTCAAAGAATTTTGCTGCCTCTTTTAATACTCTTTCATATCTTTTTTTAGATTTATCATCCATTTGTTGGTATGATAAAGGTTTCCCCCATATAGGGTCTTTAGTTGAATTTACCACAGCAATAATAAGACTATTTAACTTTTCATCTTCAGAATATTTTACAGGTAAATCCCAAGGTGCTTTAGTTTCTTTTAATAAATAAGCTTTAGCTTGTTTATTAGCTGGGTGTGTTGGATCACTTGCTATTAAGTTAGCTTTATATAACTGAGCATGATGGACATAATTATCTAATTTATCCCAATCCCACCTTCCTGTTTTACTATAACCATATGTCTTTAAATCTGGAACAATTATTTCTTTTCCATCAGCAGTTTTTATCTTTGTTCCAGGCTTCATTCCTTGAAACTCAGCATTATATTGTTCTATTATAGACTTATTATCTTCTTTTTTTTCTTTAGCGTTCTCTTTAAATTCATTAATTAAACTTTTTGGTAAACCAGATAAAGCTCCTACACCTAAAATATCTCCGCCTTCTATTCTGCTAACTCCTTCTTTAGCACTTGCTGCTAATCTAGCTCTATAATTTTGTTGTTTTTGTTGATACTTAACTTTATCCATTTCAAGATTATGTTTATAGTCTTCATATTTTTTCTTAATAGGAAGTAGCTTCTCTTCCTTCTTAACAGCAAGTTCTATATCTTTTTCTTTAGATGGATTAGTTATATTTTCAAGCTCCCAGAGCTTCATTCTCTTTTCCTTTTCTTCTTGTAAAGCAGCAAGTTTTTGCTCCCTTAAATCTTTTATCTCTTGGATTTTATCTTCTTTTATACTTTCAAGACCACCTGATAAACCACTTAAAACAGATGCCAGTATGCCTAATCCTGCTCCATAAGCCATAGTTTTTACCCCATATTAATAATAGACTGTAAATTTGATCCATTATTAGAAATTATGCTACCTAATGCTGATGATCCTAGTCCTATATTATCTTCAAATAAAGATTTTTGATTATAATCGTCAAAATAATTTGTTTTAAATATATTCATTCTAGTTGGGTCTGGTAAACTAAATCCAGCACCAGAACCTATTAATCCAGTGTTTTTAGCACCTATTTTATCAGTATCTGTAAGTCCTGTTTGTGGTTGACTAGATAATACTGAAGGCTCTGGTAATTTAGCCCAGTACATAGCCCTTTCTTCTTCAGTAAATTGTTCTGGGTCAACAGCAAAAGTTTTACCTATTTTAGGGCTTTCATAATATTTAAATTGTAAATCTGGTCTATTGAATTTTTCATTTACTGCAACACCATATAAGTCATTAAAAGTACGAACTCTTCCTTTCCCTTTATTATATGGTGTATTTAACCTTCCCCAGTAAATCATAGATAAAGGTATTTCTCCTGCTTCAGCCTGTAAATTATTTTTAAAGTTAGGTTCCACTATTCTTTCATAATTTATCATAGGAACCCCATCCCTTACTTCACCTAAAAAAGTACCTTTTAATAAATCTCTAGCATCGCTTTCAGATAACTCTTTTCCTACTTTTTCTTTTTCAGTTTTAGATGCTAAAGTAGAATAAATTTTATTATCATCGTCTATATAAGCAAACATTTCTCCGTTTTCATTATAGAATATTTTAGTATTTGGATCATACCTTATATCACCATATTGTACTGTATTATTCTCAATATATTGCCTACCTTCTTCTGTATCTTTAAGTACATCATTAAAAAGCATAGTTTGAAAAGTTCTAGGATTAAAAACAGTTACTTCAAGTTCTTTTTTATTAACAGTAGAAAGTTCCTTTCCTACTTCATCTTGAGATAATTCTTTTAATTTAGTTGCGTCTGGAACATAAGTTCCATTCTTTATTGCTTCATAGGTATCTTCATCACCTACTTTGTAAAACTTACCTGTAACTAAATTATAAGCATAAGTTTCATCATCACCAGGTTTACGAACTTTAAAATAAACATTTTTTGTATTAGAATCGTAAGCATTATCACCTGCAAATTCTATAGCTGCTCCTGATTTATATTTTACTTTAGGTGTCTTTTTAAATAACCCATAAATAAGATTACCAATAGAATAAGCCCATCCTAATGGAGCAATAGGTGTAAAAGATAATGCAGCCATACCTACATCTACTGCATTTTTAATAGAAGGATTCTTAGCAAAATCATATATCTCAAATCCAACACCTGCACTTTTAAGTATATTTCCTAAAGTGCTCCCAATACTTGAGCCTGTTTGAGTTGTTGAACCAGCATTTGAACCTACTTGAATATTTGGATTAGAAAATGTAGAACCTAATCTATCAGCAAAATTAAATGATATATTAGAATATCCTGCTGGAATATTAGCCATAATATTTTACCAATATATTTCTTCTTCTTTATAAGAAGGTTTATTCATAATTTCTTCTAGAGCACCAGGTTTAGTTACATAATACCCTTCGTCTCCTTTTTTTTGATATTCAAAAACATCTTTAAAATCATATTGAGGAGGTCCGCTCCAATAATCACCTTGAACTAAATAATCTAAATCTAAACCAGTTCTACCACCTACAGATAATTCATTAGTATTTACAGGACTTCTAATTATATTAGTATCTTCTTCTATAATACTTTGAGATGGTGTATTATTAAGAACTTCAAGTGGTACAGTCATCCTAACTTTACCATATTGGGCTGGACCTAAACTCATATAAGGATTTCTCTGTTCATCCATAAATCCAATATTTTCAGTTTTATACAAGTCTTCTTTGCTAGGTTCTTTGCCTGCTCTCTTATAAATTCGTTGTCCTTCAACAAATGACCTTATATTGTTATTTTCATCTAAATAACCATACATACGTCCGTTATTATCATAGAAAACACCACTACTTTCATCATATTTAAAATCACCAATAGAAGGTAAATTATTTACTCTTTCTTGGTTTTCTGGTCGTTTATATAATACATCATTATACATCTTAGACATAAATAATTCAGGATTAAAAAACGAAACATTAGTGCCATTTATTTGAGTAAATTCTTTATTGGGATCAACTTTAACAAATTCAGGATTGCTTAAATTACCAGATTTAAGATCATCCGCTGTCTTATTTACTACTTTATTAATACTACTGTCCTTTGAATTAAAGGCATAAACACCCTTATTTGGACCATAGAAATAAATTAAATCTCCTTGGTCTGAGTATTGTGGGTCAAAATAAGCACTAGCTGTTCCTTCATAACTAATTATAGGAGGTTTATTTCCTACACCTAATAGGCTACCAAGTAAACTTAAACCACCTAGAACAGTACCTGCTAAAGGATTAAATAATGACGTTAATCCAGCTGCAGCACTTAAAAATGATGAAGGAGACCTATTAGAAACAAAATCCCATATACCAAGCCCTGCTCCAATTGGTAAAAGTGTTTTACTAAGCCAAGGGTTATTAAGGAAATACTGATTGAATTTACTTAACCCCGTATTACTTAATATTAATTTATCTTGAGATGTATCTAACATAATTTAACTAAATAATCTACTTAATAATCCTGTAGATACTCTCCTTGGTTGAGTTGTTCTCATAGACCCCCAAAGTGTAGACTGACTTGGCTGGTTATACATTTCTTTTATTTTATTAGGAGTTGCATTCTTAGCAATATTTTCAATATTAGGAACTTCATTACCTCTAGTATCACCGTATAATACTTCTTTAGTTTTATTAATATTAGTTGATAGAGGAATTGCATTTAATGTATTTTGCATTTTAGGAGATAATTGTGTAGGTATTGTTTGAGGTAATCTATTAGATATCTCATTTAAAAGTCTTTGTTGAGTAGATGTAGCCATTAATTGTTGTGTTTGATTTTGTGGACTAAAATCTCCCTTCTGCATTAATAGTGCCATAGTACCATAGCCTAGTCTACCCAAAGGTCCTCCTGATCTATTTCTTGACTGAAAACTTCCAAAACCAATTTTAGGTTGTTGCTGTTCTCTTGAACTATAAAATTTAACTAAAGTATCATTTAGAGAATTAGGGTTCTGAGTAAATTGATTATACGTATTCAATAGCCCAGACTCAAGTAATCTACTAAATATTTGATTAATAGTATTTAATGCTTGCTCTTGTGGGATTCCCTGATTAATAGCATCTTTAAGATAATTTTGTTGAATACTACTAAATCTATTATTTAATAAATCTAACGCCTTTTTAACCTCTGGGTCTTGAAATAATTGAGCATAATATTGTCCTATCATAATTTTTTACCTCGTTTTACATAATATTTGCTAAAGCTCCGCCTGGAGGAGGTGTTGCTTCTATTTTTGATACCGCTCTACTAGGACTAGCAATTGTAGTTTTTTCTATATTACCACTACTTAATCCACCTTGTACTCCTTTAAGTTCATTAAGCTTTTCCTTTCCAACTACATTTTCTAAAGAACTTTTAAGAGCAAGCTTTAAATTAGACTTATCCAGAGGTTTACCACTTATAGACCCAACAATCTTATTTAAATCACTTAATAAGATTATTGCTAATAAGACTAACTGAGCAAATGGAATTCCACCAACTACTTCTTTATCAAGTATTAATAAAACATCATCCAAAACATCAGCAGCAGCAATAACAGGGTCTTGTCCTCCTTCTATAAGCTTTTTAAGTTTATTAGTTACTTCATCAGAATGAAGAATACTAAGACCTTTAGCTGTTAATTCTTCTACAGGCCCCTTATCAGCTTCTGTAACCTCTGTTCTCATATCCCTCTCAGCATTAGATACTGAAGGACCATCTGGTCCTGAAGGCATAGGAGGAGGTCCCTCTGGTCCTGGCATAGGGGGAAGTCCCTCTGATCCTGGCATAGGAGGAGGTCCCTCTGGTCCTGGCATAGGGGGAAGTCCCTCTGATC
>Ga0256914_1002425_pt1 | contig 15567 bp, 15 predicted proteins | sample HulkmetaG_FD_191571 | JGI IMG/M metagenome (GOLD analysis project Ga0256914, IMG submission 191571) | Hydrothermal chimney microbial communities from Main Endeavour vent field at the Juan de Fuca Ridge, Pacific Ocean - Hulk | ecosystem: Environmental > Aquatic > Marine > Hydrothermal vents ... | reverse complement strand
ACCACGAAGTGGTAGGCATCCCTTCGGGATTGAATGGGGTTTTCGGTGTGCTTCAGTGGCCAGAATGGGAAGGGGTTAAGGGTGTAAGGGTTAAGGGGAGGCGGTGCCTCGATACGTTCCGGCAAGCCGGGACTACTCGGCAACCGGGGGAAGGGTTAAGAGTAAAGGGTTAAGGGAAATCAGTGCCAATCTGTGTGGATCAGTGGCCGGAAAAGTTGAATAGTTGATTGGTTGAATCGTTGAATTATGCCACCACGAAGTGGCCCCTTCGGGGACGGCATCCTACGGATAATTTTTAATTCGTAATTTTTAATTTTTAATTCCCTCCCGGGCGGGCAACCAGCGGTCTTTTCCCCTTATTCCTTTTTCTTTTTTCATTTTTCCTTTTTCATTCCTCCTGTGCCGATCAGTGGCTGATTTTTCAATCCACCTGTTGCCGGGCCAATCGCGAAAGTCACGGTGCATGCTTGCTTTTCCCTACCCAAATCTTTAAATTGCAAAACTTTATCAAAAAAGGCTGAACATGGTTAAAATAATCGACATCGTGCCGGGCAGTATTGCCGAAGATTTGGGCATTCAACCGGGCGATCAACTAATTGCGATTAACGGTAAACAAATTCGGGATCGTCTGGATTATCGTTTTTACGAAGCCGATGAATTTTTGGAAGTACTCATTCGTCATGGCGGGGAAGAGATCCTTTTCGAAATTGAAAAGGATGCCGACGAAGATTTGGGACTGGTTCCCGAAGAAATGAAGCTGATGACCTGCGGTAATAACTGTGTGTTTTGTTTTGTACCGCAAAATCCCCGGGGAATGCGCCGCAGTTTGTATTTAAAGGATGAAGACTACCGCTATTCCTTTATGTACGGTCATTACGTAACCATGACCAGGTTAAAAAAAAGCGAGCTGGAACGCATTGTCGAGCAGCGGTTAACCCCGCTCTACATTTCGGTGCACGCTACCGATCCCGAAACACGCAAATATCTGCTGGGCATCAAACGGGATGATCATCTTCTGGAAAAAATCGAATTTCTGACCCGTCACGGTATTCAGCTGCATGCCCAGATTGTTTTGGTGCCCGGTGTGAATGATGGGGCCGTGTTCGATCGCACGATTGCCGATTTAAAACAATTTTATCCGGGCATCAGTTCGGTGGCAATCGTTCCCGTAGGTCTTACACGCCACAGAGAGCGCTTGCCTAAGTTGCGCAAGCATACGCCTCAGGAATTAAAAGCGACCGTTGAACACGTAAATGCGTTACGGGAACAATTACGCAAAGAATTGGGTATTTATTTTGTCTATTTGTCGGATGAATTTTTTATCAAATCGAAAACGCCGTTGCCCCCCGCCGAATATTACGACGATTTTTATCAGATCGAGAATGGCGTGGGTGAATTTCGGGAAATGATCGATCGCTTTCAAGCGGCCTGGCGCCACATTCCCAAACAAATCGATCGTCCCATTCACATTAGCTGGGTTACCGGCACACTGGCTGCGGAAAATCTGAAAAGCTACATTCTCGATCCGCTAAATAGCATTAAAAATGTAACAATTGAGATGATTCCTGTTCTGAATTATTTTTACGGAACAACCATTGAAGTATCCGGGTTGTTAGTGGGACAGGACATTTACACACAACTGAAAAATCGCCCTCTGGGCGATGTGGTTTTTTTGCCACCCAGAGTGCTTAATGATGACGGGCTTTTTCTGGACAATTGGAGTGTAAACGATCTGGAAGAAAAATTAGGCAAAAAAATACACGTATTTACCGAACCCATTGAATTGTTTGCCGAAGTCGTGACGGAAATTCAACGGCAATTAAAAAGTGATCGATTGGTGGGATGAGAACGGAAGGAACAGCAAATGGGTGAACCATTAGTAGCGATAGTCGGACGACCGAATGTGGGCAAATCTACGCTTTTTAATCGTCTGATTGGCAAACGCAAAGCCATTGTCGATGATCAGCCGGGCGTGACGCGCGACCGCAATTATGAAAGTTTGGAATGGAACGGACAGCGCATTGGCTTTGTGGATACGGGCGGCTACATGCCCAAAACGCACGAACACATCGATGCCGCCGTGCGCGAACAGGTAGAAATTGCCGTGGAAGAGGCGGATTTAATATTGTTGGTTGTGGATGTAACTACCGGCATTACAGATATTGACGAACAATTGGCGCATATTTTGTTACAGAGCGGGAAAAAGACCCTGCTGGTTGTGAACAAAGTCGATTCTCCCGAACGGGAATACGAAATCGGTCAGTTCTACAATCTGGGATTGGGTGACCCCATTCCCGTTTCGGCCATTACCGGTCGGGCCAGCGGCGATTTGCTGGATGCCATCAGTCGGCAGGTGCGCCCTACCAATCGCAAAGATCAATTTGACGATGCCATCAAACTGGCTATTATTGGCCGGGAAAATGTGGGCAAGTCTTCGTTCGTCAATACTCTGCTTTCTCAGCCGCGATCCATCGTAACCGATATTCCCGGAACCACGCGCGATCCCATTGATTCGCTGCTGAACTACCAAAAACGCAAATATTTGCTCATCGATACGGCCGGACTGAAAAAGCGGAAACGCATTAAAGAGAACGTACTGTTTTACAGTAACCTGCGAACCTACCGCAGCATGCAGCGTGCCGATGTGGTGTTGTACATGGTGGATGTTAACGAAGGACTGTCGCATCACGATATTACCCTTTTAAATGAGGCCGCGAAACAGCAAAAAGGTATTGTGCTGGTTATGAACAAGTGGGACCTTATTCCCAAAGACCATCTAACCATGGGGCATTTTGCCAAAGAAGTGAGCGAACGCCTGGGAACTTTGCGCTACATCCCGCAAATTTACGTCTCTGTGCTGGAAAAACAGCGTTTGTACAAGGTGTTGGATTTGGCTACCGAAGTGTACGAAGAGCGCAGAAAACGCATTGCCACCTCCGAGCTGAATCATTATTTTATGCCCCTGGTGCATGAAATTATGCCACCTGCGGTCCGAGGCAAAGAGATAAAGATTAACTATGTTACTCAGGCTCGAACCGAGCCTCCTTTGTTTGCCTTTTTTTGCAACCATCCCGATTTGGTTGCGGATAGTTACAAACGTTTTCTGGAAAACAAATTGCGTGAACACTTTGGCTTTAAAGGCGTTCCATTAAAATTAGTGTTCCGCAAAAAGTCAAAAGACAAGGAAGCCGAACAACAATGACGCGTCGTTTAATCTTTTTTGTGTTCATTGCGGCCGGAATGCTCCGGGCAGATGTTCTTGATGAAGTGCATGCCTACATTCTTTCCCGTCTAAGGGCCAATCAAGAGGCGGTTGCCCCTTCTGCCAAATGCGGATTCCGGGAAGTGATGGAACTGCGCCAGTTTTTTCCTCAACTTTCTCCGCAGTGGCAAAAATTGGCCAAACCGTTGTTGGAAATGCCCAAGCGCCAGTATCAGGTCGTCAGTCCTTCCGGGCATTTTACCTTGCACTACGATTTAACCGGTATTCATGCCGTGCCTTCCAAAGATTCGCTGGGCAATGGCATTCCCGATTACATCGACTCTGCGGCGGTAATTCTTGACCATGTGTGGGATGTGGAAATAAATCGGCTGGGATTCCGCCCTCCGCCCGATTCCACCGGGCAACCGGTGCAAAGCTATCCCGTGTTTTTCAGTTCGATGAGCTATTACGGCCTGACCAATTTTAACATGCAAGAAGACATTCCCGAATTGCCCGGGCAAAACTATGTGAGCTATCTGGAATTGCACCGCAATTTTTCCGGAGGCGGCTTTGCCACCAATGGCCTGCAAGCGTTAAAAGTGACTGCTGCGCATGAATTTCACCATGCCATTCAATTGGGCTATCAATTTCGCTGGAAATGGGATGGGCCTTATCTGATCTATCCCGATCTGTTTTTCATGGAAATGTCTTCCACGTTTATGGAAGATTATGTGTACGATTCTATCAACGACTACGTGCAATACGTCAATAAATTTTTGCCTGTGGCCGATGCCAAACCTTTTAATGTGACGGATAATAACAGCGAATACGCGAATTCCCTTTATTTGCACATGCTTACCAAGCTGCATGGCATAGAAATATTCCGGCAAATTTGGGAGACCATCATTCGCTACCCGGCACTGGATGCTCTGGATTTGGTGCTGAAAAAGTACGATGATTCATTTCCGAAAAGTTTTAATCAATACGCCTGCTGGCTCTATTTTAGTGGTCACCATGCCGATTCGCTGCACTATTTTAAGGATGGGCATCTCTTTACCGATCTGGAAGTAAGCCGGGACATAACGAAGCTAAACGAAGATTTAGGTGCCTACCAGATGCGTCATGTGCGCATTTTGCTCGATGCCCCGGGGGTATATCGGGCTAAAATAAGCTGCCCCTCCAATTTGGGACGGATGAGTCATGTAACCAACGCACAAAGCGTGCAGCAATCGGTTCCGTTTAACCGGGAACAGTTTTTTACCCAATCGAATCGTTATCCGCTTATTGTGGTTTTAACCAACGGATATGATGCCGCGATTCGTAATATTTCGTATCAGGTCAGTCTGGCTCCGGCTATGATCGAGCAAAATCCGGTTGTCGTTACGCAAAGCGCTTCGGAAGTACGCTTTATAAATGTACCTTTGCAGGCCGAAATCAAAATTTTCAATGTGCTGGGGCAATTGGTTACTACCTTGCGTACCGGGGCAAATGATGTGGTAAGCTGGAATTTCACCAATCGTCAGCAATATCGTCTTTCCAGCGGTGCGTATTTTTACCTGATTACGGCCAAGCAGTTTAAAAAGGCCGGACGATTTATTTTGGTGCGGTAAGAATGATGAAGAACGGATTCAGACGTTTGCGGGTTACGGTCTTAATCGGTTTGTGGATGGTGCTCGGTGGCTGGGGCAGGAGTACCGCCCAATCGCCTTTGTGGGTAGAAGATGTCATGGAATGGACCATTAACGGCCAATTTGCCCGGGCCGAGCATTTTTTACAGGAACAAATTGCGGCTACAGATAGCGCACTGGCTCCCTGTTTTTACCTGTCTTCCGTTTTAAATTCCAAAATGACCGATCATGAAAGCTATGCCGATGCCCCGCAATTCGTTCGTCTTTTGCATTTTATCATTGGCCAAAGCAGCCAACAATTAAAAGCCTCTCCGGCCGATTCTTTACGGGCACGTTTGTACTTTTATCGCGGAAGTGCCTACGGATATTTGGCGTACTATCAGGGGCAAACCGGTCAATGGTTTAAGGCTCTTAAGAACGGATTAAAGGCCGTAGATAATCTGAAAAAGGCCGTCGCTCTGGATAGCACGTTGTACGAGGCCTACCTTGGTTTGGGAACGTACAAATACTGGCGTAGCACCAAATTAAAATTTGCTTTGTGGCTGCCCTTTGTGCCCGATACCCGTAAAGAGGGGATTAGCGATATTAAACGTGCCGTGCGCAGTCCGTCGAATAGTCGTTACATGGCCATGCACCAGCTTATTTACATCCTTACCGATTACGGCAAATATGACGAGGCTTTGGCCTATGCGCAGGAGGCGCTCAAGGCTTTTCCAAACAGTGTTTTTATGCAATGGGCCTATGCGCACACGTATTTTAAGGCCCATCGTTACCCGCAGGCCCTGGCAGCCTATGAGCATTTGCTGGAATTAATAGAGGCACAGCCCCAGGTCAATGCATCGCATTGGCTGGCCTGCCAGGTACGCATTGCCGAAATTTTGCGTCGTCTGGGACGCAAGCAACAAGCCCATCAGCGATCCGCAAAAGTTCTGCAAAGAAAAGACACGTTTCCAAACACCGCCTTAAATCAAAAACGGTTGGAAAGAGCGCAGGAAATCTTTGACCAAACCGCTTCCCGTTAATCGTTCATTCATTGCGATGCACAATGGTACCCGAAGCCTGAGCCGTGGGGAAAATAATTACCTCGGCAATTTGCACATGGGAGGGGCGGGTGACAATAAAAACAATGGTTTCGGCAATATCTTCAGCGGTTAACGGCTGCAGCCCTTTGTAAACGCTTTTGGCCCTTTCCGTATCACCCTTAAAGCGCACCACACTAAATTCGGTTTCCACCAGCCCCGGATCAACCGTAGAAACACGGATTGGCGTATCTACCAGATCGATACGCAAGCCTTTGGTCAGGGCATCAACAGCATGTTTGGTGGCACAATACACATTTCCGCCGGGGTAAACTTCATGCCCGGCAATCGAACCGATGTTTACAATATGACCGCGTCTGCGGGCGACCATTCCCGGTACGATCGTACGGCTCACGTAAAGCAGACCTTTTACATTGGTGTCGATCATCTGTTCCCAATCGTCAGGATCGCCTTCGTGCAGTTTGGACAGCCCCCGGGCCAGCCCGGCATTATTGATCAGGATGTCCACCGCTTGCCATTTTTCGGGAAGATTGCCCAGAGTTTGCTCTACGGCCTTGCGGTCGCGTACGTCTAAAGTGAGAGATAAGCATTCCTTTTGGAAGCGTTTTTCTATTTCCTGACAAACTTCTTTTAAACGTTGGGTACGGCGTCCGGTAATAATAATATTGCAGCCTTCCCGGGCCAAAGCCAAAGCCGTTGCCTTTCCGATGCCGCTGGTTGCTCCGGTTACCAATGCAATTTTTCCTTTTAAATTCATGGATAAACTCCTTTTGCTTTTGAAGTGATCTGAATTTTGCCGCCGGAAAGTTACACAAAAAACAAAAATGCACCAAATTCGTAGGATAAAAGAAATGGAGCAGGCTTTGTCTTGGTGTAAAAAATTCGTATCTTCGGATCGATCCGGGAAGGAGAAAAGTACGTTTTGTACGTTATTTGAATAAATGGGGCTAAAAGTTGTATTATCGAATTTGATTTTGAATAAAGGGTAGGGTCGCATGTATTTATGAAAAAGGTAAAAGAAGAAATTTCCGATAGAGAGGCGGTGGCTGCCTGTTTGCAAGGAAATACCCAGATGTACCGGCACATTGTGGATCGCTACAAAGAACGCGCTTATTATCTGGCATTGATGTACACTAAAAACCGGGAAGACGCGCTGGACCTTTCGCAAGAGGCGTTTTATCGGGCCTATCGGGCGTTAAAGGATTTTGATGCCTCACGGCCGTTTTACAGCTGGTTCTATCGTATTTTGAAAAATTTGTGTATTAATTTTGTCAATCATCGCAAGCGGCTGGTGCGGTTAGACGATACGTTTCAGTACGAAGCCAGTAATCCGGAAGACCACCCGGAAGAAATTTTTGAGCGTAATGAGCGGGCGGAGATGGTCTGGAAGGGATTGAACGAACTAAACGAAAAAGACCGGGAAATTATTATTATGAAAGATTTTAATGATTTTTCCTATCAGGAAATTGCCGAGGCACTAAACATTCCGATAGGGAGCGTCATGTCGCGTTTGTATTATGCACGAAAACGCTTAATGAGTAAAATAGATGAGATGAGCGGTGGATTATGAAGTGTGAAGAAGCCAAAATATTGATGATGGGTTATCTGGACGGAGAGTTGTCTCCCGAACAAAAAAAGGCGCTGGAAGAGCATTTGCAAGAATGTGCGCATTGTCGGGAGGAATGGGAAAAATTCAGTCAATTAAAAAAGGAGACCGAAGAGATGAAGTTCAGACCCCTGCCCGAGATGTATTGGGATGAATATTGGCAAAATGTGTACAATCGGATAGAACGGGGCATCGGTTGGATTTTTGTTAGCATCGGTGCGATTGTTTTGTTAGGCATTGGCGCCTGGGATTTGCTGCGCGATTTTTTTCTGAATCCCCGGGAGCCGCTTATTGAAAAGGTTGGAGTGGGATTTTTAATTTTAGGAATAATAATCGTGTTTGTATCCGTATTGCGTGAAAAGCTGATGATTCGCAAGGTGGACAAATATAGGAGAATTGTGCGATGATTATTACGACCAATGACCAGATACCGGGAAAAGAGATTGTCGAAGTTTTGGGAATTGTGGAAGGGAATACCATCCGGGCCAGGAATATCGGACGAGACATTTTGGCCGTGTTTAAAAATTTGATTGGCGGGGAAATCGAAGAATATACCAAGCTCATGGCCGAATCCCGTGAGCAGGCGCTGGATCGCATGAAGGCCATGGCCGAAGAGCGCGGCGCCGATGCCGTTATTTCCGTGCGTTTTTCCACCTCTTACATCATGCAAAGCGCAGCGGAAATTTTAGTGTACGGAACGGCCGTAAAATTGCGCGACAAGAAGGAAAAATAGGCGGGAATTTTGTCCGGGTATAACGAGGCGCATTAAGCGGGTGCCGAAGTTCCGGGGAAACGCTTTTTTGCAAGTTGTTTCGATAAGGCGTGCGGCGCAGTCGCTGCACGCATAGTTACCACCTTTTAAATGTGTAATCTTAATGTACTCCGCTCCGAATTGGCATTAAATAAAAGAAAAAATTCTCAATTTTATTGCACCGCAGTCAAGCTTTTACTAAATTTAATGAAACAAAATATTTCATTTTGAAACAGTGCCTATGAAAATTCACAGCGACAAGCTCACCAAAGTTATTTTGGATTCTCTGGGGGAAGGTTTATTTACCGTAGATCGGGAGTTTCGCATCCGTACGTTCAATCGGGCGGCGGAGAAAATTCTCGGTCTGAAACGCGAAAAAGTCATTGGCGATTTTTGCAAGAACACCTTTCGGGCCAATCGCTGTCTGCAGGATTGCCCCATCCGCAAGGTTCTCGAAACGGGACAAAACATTTTCGATCTGGAAGGAGAGTTGACTCACGTTTCCGGTCGGCGCATTCCGGTAAAGTTAAATGCCGCCATTTTAAAGGACGAAAACGGCGAGCCCATTGGCGGCGTGGTTTCGTTTCGGGACATGTCGCATCTGGAAGAAATTCAAAAAAGTTTGCTAACCCGATCAAATTTTTACGGCATCATCGGGCAACACAAATCGATGCAGGAAATTTACAGCCTGATCGAAGAAGTTTCCGATTCTGATTCCAGCGTGCTTATTCAGGGCGAATCGGGCACGGGTAAGGAAATGATCGCCAATGCCATCCAAAAATCCAGCCGACGGCGCAACAAGCCTTTCATTAAGGTAAACTGTTCGGTTTTTCCGCCGAATCTTTTGGCCAGCGAGTTGTTCGGTCATGTAAAAGGCGCCTTCACCGACGCGGTACGCGATCGGGTGGGACGTTTTGAACTGGCCAACGGGGGAACGATTTTTCTGGATGAAGTGGCGGAAATGCCATTGCAAATGCAGGTTCAATTGCTGCGTGTGCTGCAGGAAGGTACTTTCGAGCGCGTGGGCGAATCGATTACGCGCAAGGTGGACGTGCGAATTATCGCGGCGACCAACAAAGATATTTATCAGGAAATGCGTGCCGGACGATTTCGCGAAGACTTGTTTTACCGGTTAAATGTTATTCCCATCCATGTGCCGCCATTGCGCCAGAGAAAAAGCGACATTCCCCATCTGGTGCAGTTTTTCATTAATAAATTCAACCTTCTGACCGGGAAAAAGATCAAAGAGATCGATGACGAAGCAATGGATTTGTTGCTGGCCTACGATTGGCCGGGAAACGTGCGAGAGCTGGAAAACACGATTGAATATGCCTTTGCCCGTTCCAAGGATGAAATTATTCATGCTTCCAAGTTGCCGCCCAATGTGCGCTTGCAGGAACCGTGTGCCAATCGCCATCGGCCCGATGAAGGCGCGGGGGGGAGCCTTTCCAGACAAAGTGACTCCGAATTCGAATTGATCCGCGAAACTCTGGAAAAGGTGCGCTGGAACCGTTCCAGAGCCGCCGAAATTTTGGGCATGGGGCGTACCACGCTCTGGCGCAAAATGAAACAGTACCACTTGCTGGAAGAAGAATATTCCCGCAAAGAATCTTAGCCGGGAGATTGTTTCGCAAGCTGAACATATTGTTTTGTTCTTGAATTAATTTGTTTCAAAAGTGTGTGTGGGGGTAATGCCATAATTGTTGAAAAATTAAACATTTGGTGTAGACCTGTTATTCTGGCATGAATTTTGGTCGTTTCTTTCTCGAGGTGTGCTATGTCGGAAATGTTAGCAAATAGTTATTTCATCAGTCGGAATTTTTCGAAGGCTTTGCCCTATTTTGAAGAAATGTTACGGAAAGGGCAGGTGAGCGATAAAATCAGGAAAAAGTTGCTCATTTGCTACATTGCCGTAGGGCGCATTGATGATGCGTTCGAAATTTTTCATGCGCTCGTCCTGCGTGATCCGTTTATCATTATTAACACCGATCCCTATTGGGACGATTGTCCCTGCCCCGAGATGGTAAGCGAATGGGAAGGCAATCCCACGGCCAACCTGGACGAACCGCGCATCTCACTCATTCTGGGAATGTTGTATCTTTTTTGTAACATTGAACGATCGATACATTATTTGAAAAAGGCTTTGCCGTTAAGCGAATATTACCCCAGGCTAAATCAAACCATCGAACGCTTGCGGCAGGTCAAGTCATCTCCCAAAAAACGCCTGTAAAAAACGCCTCCGCCAAAAGTTTGTTTATAGTCTTCGGGGAATCTTTTGCGCCCTTGTCCCGCATTCGCGCAATCGCTTTAAAAAAATTTTATTGTATTCCGGAGATTTTGTATTTTTAGAAAAAGGTTAACTTTAATTAAAATTTTGCGTAAATTGGATTGGCTGAAAAAGGCGGATGGAAAAAGGAATGCGTTTTAAATTTGACGAGAAAAGTTTGGCGGAAATTGAAAAGGTATTGGAAGTGAAGTTTGCCAAACGCGGAAACCAATTTCGGGCGGTCTTGCTGAACAGCGAAGAACATCGGAAATTGAGCATCGAAATTTATCCTGAAATTACGATCGGGGAAAAAGAGGGAAGTCTGGTTTCCATTTACACTTCAAATACCCATGCTCAACTCCATTTTTGTCAGGGATATGTGGCCAGCGAAGTTTTGGGCGAGGTAACTTTTTTTACGGAGCATCAGGGGCGCCTTTCCGGAATTGTTGTGGAAAAACAGGCTGCCTGTTCGATTTTTAGTAATGTGGATCGCTCTTTATTGTCCGGTGATTTCGAGAGATTGGCCCCCGAGGTCATGTTGTCGGGAATCGCTTTGTCGTTAACCGAGCCTTTACTGGATGAAAACAACCCGTCGGAAGACGGAAATAAATAAATCCGCTTTTGTCGTTCTTTTTTTCAAACATCCGGTTTTGTTTGAAATAGTACATGCGTATGGATGAATATTTTCAGCAATACAAATCGTATTTGATATTTGAACAAAATTTGACCGAAAATTCCATTGACGCCTATACCCGAGATGTAAAACGTTTTCTGGAATATTTGAAAACAACGGGGGTGGAATCCCCATTGCGGGCAGAGCCTCATCATATTCAACGGCTTGTTCAATTATTAAGCAAAATGGGGCTTTCTGCCGGAAGCGTGGCGCGCAATCTCTCTTCGATTCGCGGCTTTTATCAGTTCTTAATAGCCGAAAATTTGATGGACTACGATCCCACAGAAACCGTAGATCGTCCGAAATTGGCGCGTCGTTTACCTTCGGTGCTAACCTATGATGAAATCCGTAAAATATTGTCTTTGCCCGATGTGAAGAATCATCTGGGGCTGCGTGACCGGGCTATGTTAGAAACCCTCTATGCCTGTGGATTGCGGATTTCCGAACTTTTGACCTTAACCATTCGCGAAATACATCCGCGCGAAAACTTTGTGCGTGTGTTGGGCAAGGGACGCAAAGAACGCCTTGTGCCTATTTCGGATACGGCGTTAAAATGGATTAAGCGCTATCTGGATCGGTCGCGTCCGGTGCTGGATCGGTTTAGCCGTTCTCAGGGCGTTTTGTTCCTTAGTGTGCGCGGAACACGAATGAGCCGCATGGGCTTCTGGAAAATTTTGAAACGCTACGTGGAAAAAGCCGGCATTCGCAAAGAAATTCATCCCCACACGTTCCGGCATTCGTTTGCCACCCATTTACTGGAAAACGGTGCCGATTTACGTGCGGTTCAGGAAATGTTGGGGCATGCGGATATTAGCACCACGCAAATTTACACGCACATCGACCGAACGTTTCTAATTCAGGAATACGACTCGTTTCATCCGAGAAGTAGCGGAAATTTGAACAGGTGGAGTAAAAGAAGAAAATAATTGAATCCGGAGAGTTTTATGCTTTTTGAAACTGATGTGGTCATTGTAGGGGCAGGACCGGCCGGTACAACAACTTCGCATTTTTTAAGCAAATACAATATTCCCCACATTATTATCGAGAAGGCGGAATTCCCCAGAGATAAAATCTGCGGCGACGGATTAAGCGGTAAAGTGGTCGGGGTGCTGCAAGATTTGCACCCGGAATGGATTGATGAACTTCAGGCCGATACGGCACATTTTTTAGATAGCTGGGGCGTACGTTTTGTGGCTCCCAACGGAAAAGCGCTCGATTTGCCCTTTCGTATTGATCAGGAAAAGCCCAAACGCGCTCCCGGTTTTATCGGAAAGCGCATTCACTTTGATGCTTTTCTCTTCTCCAAACTGCATCGCGGCCTGGCTACGGCCTTTACCGGAATGACGTTGGTCGATGTTAAACCGGCCGCGGACGGGGTGATTTTGCGTCTGGAGAAAAACGGCGAACAAATCGATGCCAAGGCCCGGGTGCTGATTGCCGCGGATGGAGATCATTCGATTGTAGCGCGAAAATTGGCCGGGCAAAGATTGCAACCCTCAGAATATTACGCAGGAGTGCGGGCTTATTTTAGTAATGTGGATGACTTGCATCCCCAAAATTTTATCGAATTGCATTTTTTGAAGGAATTTTTACCGGGTTATTTCTGGATTTTCCCTTTGCCCAATCGTCAGGCCAATGTGGGAGTGGGCATTTTGGCCAGCGATTTGAAAAAGCAACGCCTGGGCATTAAAGAAATATTGATGCAAACGGTGAAACACCATCCCGAAATCAGCAGGCGATTCAAGCATGCCCGGATGGAAAATCCCATCAAAGGATGGCGCTTGCCTCTGGCCACCCGGAAACGCCCGCTTTCCGGCGATCACTTTTTGCTTACCGGCGATGCCGGTGCACTGATCGATCCTTTTACCGGAGAAGGAATCGGCAATGCGATGTTGAGCGGCCAAATTGCGGCCGGCATTGTGCAAAAAGCCGTTAAGGCCCGTGATTTTTCCGCCGGCTTTTTGCGTCAATACGATGAAGCCGTGTACGCAGCAATGTGGGACGAATTGAAGCTGAGCCAAACGCTCCAAAAATTGGTACGCAAGCGTTGGCTGTTTAATTTTGTGATCAATCGGATTTTGGGTAACGCACAGTTAAAAGAGACGTTTTCCACTATGTTTCACAATCTGGACAATCGGGCGAAACTGAGTTCCCCTTGGTTCTATTTGCGCATGCTTCTCAACATTTAAGCGAAATGTCATTGGAACAATAGAGTATTTGTTTTTTAGCCTACATTCATTATTGAAAGGAAATCTGTGTGTTTTCCAGAGCGTACGCACTGTTTTTCTTTTTGATTGTGGGTTTGGGAACTTCTTTGTGCGGGCAGGTTGTTTTTAGCGAAATAATGTTTGACGTGCCCGGTGCCGATTACTATGACGAATTCGTCGAACTTTACAATTGCAGCGATTCGACCGTCGATTTAAGCGGTTGGCAGTTTAGCGACAGCAGCGCCATCGATCTGCTGGTTGATGCGGGGTATGGCATGCTGCTTAAACCGGGGCAATTTGCCGTAATTCTCGATGGCAGCTATTTTGGACATTCCACCACCTACGACAGCATCATTCCCTCCCAAGCCTTAATTTTAACCATAAACGACAATGCGTTGGGGCAAAACGGCCTTGCGAACACGCACGGCGAACGCCTCTATTTGTTTGACGCTTCCGGACGCATTGTTGCCACGTATCGCTATTCGGCAGATAATGCGCCCGGGTTTTCCGATGAAAAAATAAAGTTGTGTGCCGGTGACATGCCCGAAAATTGGGCCAATTCGCTGGTCAAAGGGGGAACTCCGGGATTTGTCAATTCCGTTACCCCGGCCGGGTTGGATGTGGGGCTGGGGCCGGGGAGTTTGCAAATTTTTCCGCATTCGGCGGTTAAAAGAGGGCAGGTTGTTCAGGGCCGACTGCGTATTGCTAATTTTGGGGAGAAGCGCTTTCGGGGCGAGATCGGAATATCGGTCTTTTACGATTGGAATGAGAATTACCGGAAAGACCAGAGCGAAACGGAAGTTTTCGCTGATTCTGCAGAATGGGACATTGCTGTGCAACGCAGCGATAGCCTGGCGTTTAAGTTTGTGGCGGAAATCGGCGGGCAAATTCCATTGAGCGCACGGCTGCAAAGTTCGCTCGATCAAAAGGAAGAAAACAACACGGCGCGGACGTATTTTACCGTTGTAGACGGGGCACCCACGCTTGTTTTGAATGAGATTAAATTTTTGACGTTTGAAGGTGAAGCGGAATGGGTGGAATTGTACAACTTTGGCAGGCAAGCCGTCCCTTTGCGTGGCTGGGGCATTGCCGACGAAAGGGACACGGCACGCATCGAACAGTCCCGGTTTTTGCTTCCCGATTCGTTTGTGGTGCTAACAGGAGACAGCGCCTTGTTGGGTTGGTACGATCTGAATGTTTCGCAGGTGTGCGTGCTTGCCCGGTTCCCGACGCTGAACAACGATGCAGATATTCTTTATTTGATTCCTCCCTGGGGCGGATGGGCCGAACAGGTGCATTACGAGAAATCATGGTTGGGGGCGGCTGCGGCCATGCTTCCTTCTCTGGAACGCATTAATCCGCGAATTGATGCCCGTCAGGAAGGAAACTGGGGCCCCTGTGCCGCTGCACAAAAAGCAACACCGGCAAGGGTCAATTCTTTGTTCGAACCTCTGGCTGCTTCCCATTTAAAGATAAAGATACACCCTAATCCTTTTTCACCGGACGGTGACGGGATTGAAGATCGTGCCCTCATTGAATTGCGCATTCCCGCACATGCCGCTCAGGTGCGTGTTGTCGTTTACGATGTGCTGGGGCGTAAAGTGCGCACATTATGGGAGAATCATTTTTCGGGACAAGAGGCTCAACTTGTCTGGGATGGCTGCGACGAACAAAAAAAGAAAGTGCGCATTGGCCTGTACGTTGTGTTTGTCCAAATTTTGGACGCAGCACATGGAATTTTGCAAAATGCCAAAACCACCGTTACCGTTGCCCGTTAGGTTGGCCTATCCTTTAATAACCCCAATGGGTTTTAATCGTGCCACCTTTAAACTGATGCCCGTTTGGTGCATTACCTCCACCACGTTGGCCACGTCTTTGTAAGCGATGGGCATTTCTTCGGCAATGGTAGCACGTCCGCGCGCCTGCACGACAACGCCTCGTTTTTCCATTTCTTTAATGAGATCACGCCCCTGCATGGCTTTTTTGGCCTGACGACGACTCAGAACGCGTCCTGCGCCGTGGCAGGTACTTCCGAAAGTTTCGTCCAGCGCTTTTGCTGTTCCCACGCTAACAAAAGAGTAGCGTCCCATGTCACCAGGAATAAGGACGGGCTGCCCAATGGAGCGGTATTTTTGGGGGACCATCGGATGCTCCGGACCGAACGCGCGGGTGGCTCCCTTACGGTGGACGCACA
>Ga0256914_1002424_pt1 | contig 15577 bp, 12 predicted proteins | sample HulkmetaG_FD_191571 | JGI IMG/M metagenome (GOLD analysis project Ga0256914, IMG submission 191571) | Hydrothermal chimney microbial communities from Main Endeavour vent field at the Juan de Fuca Ridge, Pacific Ocean - Hulk | ecosystem: Environmental > Aquatic > Marine > Hydrothermal vents ... | reverse complement strand
CCACAAGATGTAGTAGAAATACTTCTCCATCTCGACCTCTTTGCCCTGAATCCCATACCCTGATGCATCGGTCTTTTCTGTGACTGCTTTGGCTGCGGTTGCCAACTCGTTCCACGTTTTAGGCGCCGCATTCAGGCCGGCTTTTTTGAGCAAATCCATGTTGACATAGAGGTTGCGTGCGCTCGTTACGCTTGGCAGGGCATAGAGTGTGCCGTTGACCTTCGCAGCATCCAGAAGTGATTGGGGGAACTTCGCCAAAAAATCCTTAGGAAGCCAGCCATCCAATGGTTCAAGTTTGTCACCGGCGACGTAGGAAGGAACCCATCCGCGTGTGCTGTAGATCACATCCGCATTGGCCCCCGAAAAGAAATCCGTCTGAAGCTTCTGCTGCCATGCCGACCAGGAGCCAACTTCGAGTTTAACCTTGATTTCGGGGTGAGCCTTTTCAAAGTCGGCCACTATTTTTTCAAAAGCCGGTTTGGTGCTCTCTCCATAGGAGGGTACCGCTACCCGAATTGTCGTCGTGCCAGCTACCGCAATCGCGCTCATCACCATCGCGGCTGCTGCAGCCTTCAGTGCTCCTCGTTTCATGGTCAATCCTTTTGAATGAAATGCGCTCTGTTTTCCAAAGCGTGCAGTTTAAGTATATCGAAAAGAACCTCATGAACAAAAAAAGCGCATCTCCTTGATGATGGAGTGGATACGGTCTCGCTGTTGATGGATCGATTCCGCCAGCTTAAACTGCGTCAAAGCTCGGTATTTGTTTTGCTCTGGGAAATGGATTTTGTAATAGACATTGCCGTTGAAGTAGTCGGTCAAAAAACGCAATCCCAGCTCAAACGCCATCAGAAAAACGGCATCATAAATGTATCCGCACTCAGCTGACGACATCAAACGACCCGCCCGCTCAAGATACCCATTGACCAAATGGGAAAAACTCTCAACATCAAAAAAAGCCTCCCGCCAATCGACTCCAGCCTCTTCGCCAACGGGGTTGCACCCCGATCGCGCGCAATCACCGATATCATAATGCACCAACCCGGGCTGGATCGTATCCAGATCGATGATGCTGACCGCACGAGCCGATATCTTGTCGAACAAAATGTTGTTGACCTTTGGGTCGCCATGGATGATACGCACAGGCAGTATTCCCTGTGCTTTTGCCTGCTCGAGTCGATCGATATGCGCTCGATGTCGCGCAATGCACCCCAAAGCAAAATCAAGCTCCCGATCATGGATATGTTCTCTCTCAGCCGACCGACAGGCATGATCAAACGCCTGCAGATAGCCTGGCGAGATATGAAACCCCTCCAAAACCGTCTCAAAAGCATTGGCCGGCAGGCGATTGATATGCTCGTGAAACATGCCAAGCGCATACCCAACCTCATATGCCTGACGATGACTGTAGAGCGCGTCAAAACTCTCTGTGTTTTCTATGAAGCTTATCATGCGCCAAAACGTTTCGTCGGGCGCTTGCCAAAACAGCGCCCCATCGTGGGCAGGAAGAACCTGTTGAACCCGCCAGGCACGCGACTCCTCCTGCGCACACTCCTGCAGATGACGCGTCGCATGCTGCATGTTGTTCATCACATCTTCCGGGCGCTTGAACACAAACGTATTGACCCGTTGCAAAATGGAATGCCGGTTGCCTCCATGCAACGTCACAAGATAGGTGTCGTTTACGTTACCGTTCCCATACGGATGGATCGATTCAATGTGTTTGCGATCCACAAAATGAGAAGCCACCGAAATCATATCCATCGTACCTGCTCCAAAGCTATCGATGGGGGTATCTTGCCACACTTTTCATAGATTTGCGTTAAACCCCAAATTTTAACAGGCGAGTCCACCAGTATGGTAACCACCTGAAGTATCAAAAGGCACTCCAGCAGGCTGGCATAATTTATCCAGGAGTTTCAGGTTCATAAGAGTGTGAATTGTGTCAGTTATTTTGGGTGGGTTGGTGTTGTGAGAGCACAAGACCCTGCGGAAAATTGCATCGCTTGAACACAGTGGATACGCCACGCCCGCGATCAACCGTATCATACGAACATATCATGAATGTATCCAACCCAGGGTGTTGTCGGGATAACGCTCTGGGTTGGATCGGCCGGAAGCTAAAATTTCCTGCGCAGACTCGGGAGACAGAGAACGAGATGACGATCTGTATGGCCTTTTATGGCGTCACTTGTGCTTCGTGTATCCAGTGCTCCATCGCCTCGATCATTTCCGCTACCCGCTTGCTTGCGGTGCCGCCTTCGGATGTGCGGGCGTTCATTGAGGCGCGGTTATCCAGCAAGCCTGAAACCTCTTCGCCGATGCGTTGGTCGATGCGCTGCAGATCGTCCAGCGAGAGCTCCGAGATATCCACTCCCTTCGCTTCGGCTCGATTGACGACGTTGCCGACGATGTGGTAGGCATCGCGAAACGGCAAGCCCTGTTCGCGGACAAGGTAGTCGGCCAGGTCGGTGGCGGTGAGGTGGCCGACCATGCAGGCGGCCTCCATGCGCTCGACGTTGACCGTCATCTCGCGAAGCATTTCGTCGAGCACCTGCAGGCTCAAGCGCGCTGTGCGTACCGAGTCGAAGACCCCCTCTTTGTCCTCCTGCATATCTTTGTTGTACGCCAGTGGCAAGCCCTTCATCGTCGTCAGCAGTGCCAGGAGGTTGCCGTTGACCCGTCCGGTTTTGCCGCGCAGCAGTTCGGGGATGTCGGGGTTTTTCTTTTGGGGCATGATCGAGGAGCCGGTGGCGTGGCGGTCGCTGAGCGTGACCCACCGAAACTCCGCGGCACTCCACAAGATCAACTCCTCACTCAGCCGACTCATGTGCATCATCATCACTGAGATATTGTAGAGGATATCGAGGGCAAAATCGCGGTCGCTCACCGTATCGAGGCAGTTGGCGCTGGGCGCATCAAACCCCAGCTCCTGTGCCGTCATCTGCCGATCGATCGGATGGGGCGTACCCGCCAAAGCCGCACACCCCAGCGGCGAGCGATTGTTGCGCGCATGCGCATCGACGAAGCGTTGATGGTCACGATAAAACATCTGCGCATACGCCATCATGTGGTAGCCAAAGTTGATCGGCTGAGCATGCTGGAGGTGGGTCATGCCCGGCATCAGCGTTTCGGTGTGCTCGCGAGCCACCTCGGTGACAGTCGCGATGAGTTCACGCAGAAGCTGGGCGATCTCGAGCGTGCTGCGCTGAACATAGAGTCGAAAATCGGTCGCCACCTGATCGTTGCGGCTGCGGGCAGTATGCAGTCGCTTGCCCGCATCACCAATGCGACGCGTCAGCTCCCCTTCGATCGCCATGTGAATATCCTCATCGTCCCCATCAAGCGTCAGCGCACCTGATTCGATCTCTGTCAGGATCTCTGCCAGTCCCGCATCGATCGCCTGCTGATCCTCCGGGGTGATGATTCCACGTCGTGCGAGCATCCTGGCGTGCGCACGTGAACCTTCGATATCTTCGCGATAGAGTGTTTTATCAAACGGCAATGAGTTGTTGAGCGTTTTGAGCAGTGCCGAACTCTCACTCTCTATGCGCGCAGAAGCGATTTTGGCCGCCATGTGTATCCTTGATTCATAGAGTAAAGGGGTATTTTATCCAAATAACCACACAAGTTTCAAGAAATCCTCGTCAACCCCGATGGTACCGTACGAGCCCTGTGTCTATACACATCTGTTCATAGTAAGCATGCGTAGAAGCCTATTTCATGCAGGCAGGGTCTATGTCTCGATTGCATAGAGGATTTCGGTTCGATGTCCACGTCTCTGGATCTCATGGAGGCGTACGCCTTCGATGGGCAGACGCATAAAATCCTCGAGGGTATCTACCTGCGCTTCGGCGATGGCGCGCAACACCAGACCACGGTAGGCTTTGGCCCAGTGGCTGACGACCTTGTTTCCTTTGAGAAACTTAAGCACCGTGAAGGGGCGGGCAGGTTTGTAGACCCGCTCGTAAAAAGTTGCGCGCAGATCGAGCAGGTCCTCATCACCGATCCACGCTTCGATCAGCGGTGCCCCGTGCGTGCGGTACAGTTTTTCGGGATAGAGATCACCGATCGGCTCCCCCTGCTTGAGGCGATATTCGGGAATGCGATCGTTGGCACGGAGAAAACCAAAGAGGTTCGAATGCAGTATGAGGGTGCGATGCAGATAGGCCCGAGCATCTTCAGAGAGAGCAGGGTAGTCGAGATGATCGAACGCCACACCGGTGTAGCGTTCGATCGCAGGCAGCGTTGGCGCGCCGAGGATCGTATGGGTCGCGTGGTGTGCGATCGCCTCGGTCTGTTTGAGTCCGAAGAGTTTTGCGAGCACGGCGTGGTCACCCTGTGCCAGCAGGGCGCGATAGCGCTCAATCAACTGCAGACGTATCGGCGTCAGTGCGCCAAAATGCAACTGCGACGGATCGAAGGGTGCGTCTCCACCAGGGCGCTTGGTTTCGCTGGGTGCGAGGAGTATCTTCATCGTCGGAGGCTTCCTTTTTGGGCAAATTATACCCAAAAATTGTTTTTTTGGCCGTTTTTCGATGGATTGGCCTTGACTTCTAAAGAAGATTAGGATAGAATACCCGTCCATTTTGGAATGGAATGTGAGCAAGCTGGTGTAGCTCAGTTGGTAGAGCAGCTGATTTGTAATCAGCAGGTCGCGGGTTCGAGTCCCATCACCAGCTCCATTAATAATATCAGTGTTTGACCGGTAGCGACACACCACAATGGTGAGATACTCAAGTGGCCAACGAGGGCAGACTGTAAATCTGCTGGTTTTTACCTTCGGAGGTTCGAATCCTCCTCTCACCACCATAGAAAGAGTACAAGGTGTTTGTCGCCACGACGCGGGAGTAGCTCAGTTGGCTAGAGCGTCAGCCTTCCAAGCTGAGGGTCGCGGGTTCGAGTCCCGTCTCCCGCTCCATACTGGGAGCTGTGTGATTTGCTGTCGCCCAACAGATGTTGCCTGCCATCGCATACGATGAATGGTTCTGGCAGAATATCCCACACCAAACACCGACATTGTTATGCTGTTCACAATGCCCAGATAGCTCAGGGGCAGAGCACTTCCTTGGTAAGGAAGAGGTCGGCGGTTCAAATCCGCTTCTGGGCTCCACGACCATACGATCCGCAAGGTGTGCAGCGTGTGGACAAGAGTGCAACCGTCAGCTGCAGTCTTGTCCATATACGGGCATGGGGTCTGTGCGATGCCGATCTTCGGCCGCCTTTTCAAAACAAGCTAGGAGAAACACTATGGCTAAAGAAAAATTTGAACGTACCAAACCGCACGTCAACATCGGTACCATTGGCCACGTTGACCATGGAAAAACCACTCTGACTGCCGCAATCACGGCTGTCCTCGCGACCAAAAACGATACAGCACTGATGGATTACGATCAGATCGACAACGCGCCCGAAGAGCGCGAGCGCGGGATCACCATCGCCACCTCGCACGTCGAGTACGAGACCGACAAGCGCCACTATGCGCACGTTGACTGCCCGGGTCACGCTGACTACGTCAAAAACATGATTACCGGTGCAGCGCAGATGGACGGTGCGATCCTCGTCATCGCTGCGACCGACGGTCCGATGGCCCAAACCCGCGAGCACATCCTGCTCTCTCGCCAGGTCGGCGTTCCTTATATCGTCGTCTTCCTTAACAAAGAGGACCAGCTCGACGATGAGGACAAAGAAGAGATGCTTGAGCTCGTCGAGATGGAAGTCCGCGAACTGCTCAGCGAGTATGAGTTCCCTGGAGACGACACTCCGATCGTCGCCGGTTCGGCTTTCCAGGCACTCGAAGAGGCCAAAAAAGGTCAACTGGGTGAGTGGTCTCAGAAGATCATCCAGCTGATGGAAGAGGTAGACAACTACATTCCTGAGCCGGAGCGTGAAACCGACAAAGACTTCCTGATGCCGATCGAAGATATCTTCTCGATCCAGGGACGCGGTACCGTTGTGACCGGTAAGATCGAGCGCGGTCAGGTTTGCGTGGGCGACGAGATCGAGATCGTAGGTCTGAAAGATACCCAAAAGACCACCGTAACCGGCGTCGAGATGTTCCGCAAAGAGATGGATTGTGGTATTGCCGGCGACAACGCTGGCGTCCTGTTGCGCGGTATCGGCAAAGACGAAGTTCAGCGCGGTATGGTTCTGTGCAAGCCCGGTTCGATCACACCGCACACCAAGTTTGAGGCGGAAGTGTATGTCTTGACCAAAGAGGAAGGTGGACGTCATACACCGTTCTTCAACAACTACCGCCCGCAGTTCTACGTCCGTACCACGGATGTCACCGGTTCGGTTACGTTGCCCGAAGGCACCGAAATGGTTATGCCGGGCGACAACGTCAAGATCACCGTCGAACTGATCGCGCCCATCGCCCTCGAAGAGGGAACCCGCTTCGCTATCCGCGAAGGTGGACGCACGGTTGGCGCCGGTGTCGTCACCAACGTCATTGAGTAAACAAACCCATGCCGGACGGGAGGAGCACCTCCCGTCTAAGTTGCCACTGGAGAGACCATGAGAGAAACCGTACATCTTGGATGTGAAAAGTGCACACGTCGCAACTACCACACCACCAAGAATAAGAAAAATACCACCGAAAAACTGGCTCTTAAAAAATACTGCAAATGGTGCAAAGAGCACACCGTCCACAAAGAGATGAAGCTCTAAACGCCCATCTCTTCGTGCGTCCACAGGCCAATAGCTCAGTTGGTAGAGCACTGGTCTCCAAAACCAGGTGCCGGGGGTTCGAGTCCCTCTTGGCCTGCCACGTAAGTAAGGTTTAGAATATGGATACATTGATAAAGTTTTTTCGCAGTGCACGCATTGAGCTGGACAAGGTCATCTTCCCAACGAAGATTCAGGTGCGCCAGGCTTTTATCGCTGTCGTGCTTGTCGTAACAGTGATATCCGTGTTTTTGGCATTGGTCGATGTGATCATGTCTTCCGTCGTCTCTTCGACACTCTAAGGTTCAACGATGGCTTATCAATGGTACGCAATCCAGACGTATGCCGGCAGTGAACGCTCCGTCAAAGCCGCCATCGAACAGATGGCCCGAGACTACGGTCTGGAGGAGAAGATCGAAAACGTTGTCGTGCCCACCGAAGAGGTGATTGAGGTCAAAAACGGCGAAAAGAAGATCACCGAGCGGTCGCTCTATTCGGGATACGTTTTCGCCAGTCTGGATCTGGACAACGATTTGTGGCATCGCATTCAGGGGTTGCCGCGGGTTTCGCGCTTTATCGGCGAGCAAAAGACCCCGACACCGCTGAGCGAAGCCGACATCAACCTGATCCTTGAAAAGATGGAGAAAAAAGGCTCCCCGCGCCCCAAAGTCGATTTCGTCACTGGCGAAATGGTGCGCATCATTGAGGGACCATTCGCGAACTTCACCGGTATGGTCGAAGAGTACGACCTCGATCACGGAAAACTGAGGCTGAACGTGTCGATCTTCGGGCGGAACACGCCGGTCGAGATGCTCTACACGCAAGTCGAAAAAATAATTTAACCAAGGAAGCGTCATGGCAAAGAAAATTGCTGAAAAATTCAAAATGATGATCCCCGCCGGACAGGCGAACCCTTCACCCCCAGTGGGTCCGGCACTCGGACAGCGCGGGGTCAACATCATGGAGTTTTGCAAAGCCTTCAATGAGAAGACCAAGGATAAGATGGGCTTCAAGATCCCGGTCGAGGTGACCGTCTACAGCGATCGCAGCTTTACGTTCGAAACCCGTCAGCCCCCGGCAAGCGATCTGATCATGAAAGAGGCCGGCATCAAGAAGGGTTCAGACAACCCGCTGCTGAACAAGGTCGCTACCATTACGCGTGATCAGCTGATGAAGATTGTCGATCTGAAGATTCAGGATCTCAACACCGACGATCGGGAGCAGGCCGCGTTGATCATCGCCGGATCGTGCCGGAGCATGGGTGTCGAGATCGTCGACTAATCCTTTTGGAAACATCTGACCACTGGATGGCAGTGGGAGCAAAGAGCGGAGAAAACAATGGCAAAAAAAATGACCAAACGAAAGCAGACGCTTGTTGAGAAGATCGACAAGAGCAAAACCTACAGCATTGATGAAGCGGTGGCGACCGTCAAAGAGCTCAAATCGGCAAAATTTGATGAAACCGTCGAGGTCGCCCTCAATCTCAACGTTGACCCACGGCACGCCGACCAGATGATTCGCGGATCGGTTGTCCTGCCACACGGTACAGGCAAGACCGTGCGCGTCGCGGTCTTCGCCAAAGGCGACAAGATCGACGAAGCCAAAGCGGCCGGTGCTGACCTGGTCGGCAGCGATGAGCTGATCGAGCAGATTCAGGCCGGGCAGATCGATTTTGATACCGTGATCTCGACTCCGGACATGATGGGGGTGCTTGGAAAGGTTGCACGGATTCTTGGCCCCAAAGGCCTCATGCCCAACCCCAAGACCGGCACAGTGACCATGGACGTTGCGCAGGCTGTCAAGAACGCCAAAGGCGGCCAGGTTAACTTCCGTGTGGACAAAAAAGGAAACATCCATGCCGGCATCGGTAAGGTCAGCTTCAGTGAAGAGGCGCTTCGTGAGAACCTGACCACTTTCCTTGAGAAGATCAACCGGGCCAAGCCGGCCAGTGCCAAAGGGCGTTATGTCAAAAACGCGACCTTGTCACTGACCATGAGCCCTTCGGTGCCGCTTGATACCAGCGAAGTAATGGAGATCAAGTAGCCCATAACGGTGCTTTATCTTAGACTTGAGAAAACAGGGGCAAAAGCTTAAACCGGAGCGACTCTTCCCGGGTCGCCTCCCGCCCGGCACGGGCAAGCCCTGTTCGAAGTCGGAAAGGAGAAGAAAATGACCCGAGCAGAAAAAGAACAGCTGGTGGCCGAGATGACCGAAGCGTTCAAAGCGTCCAACGCTGTCGTTGTGTGCGACTATCGCGGCGTGACGCACAAAGAGCTCGAAGGCGTACGTGCGCTGGCAGCCGAAAACGGCACCCGCGTCAAGGTGGTCAAAAACACCCTCGCCTCGATCGCTCTTGCGAACGCGGGCATCGACGGACTTGCGTTGACCGACACCAACCTGCTGGTGTGGGGTGAAGATCAGATCAACACCTGCAAGACCGCCGACAAAGCCGCCACCGAGCTCAAAGATCGCTTCGTCATCAAAGCCGGTGCCCTCGAAGGGGCAGCGGTCGATCTGGCGACGATCACGGCGATGGCAAAACTGCCCAGTCGCGATGAGCTTATCGGCATGTTGCTGAACGTCTGGCAGGCACCGATCCGTAACTTTACGATCGGTCTGGACGCGCTGAAGCGCAAACGCGAAGAAGAGGCGTAAGCACGTACGATGCAGGCTGCGCAGTCAGCCTGCCAACCTGGACAAACCCATCCCAAAGGAAACACACATGGCAATTAGCAAAGAAGACGTACTCGAATACATCTCCTCCCTGTCGGTGCTCGAGCTGAGCGAGCTGGTCAAAGAGTTTGAAGAGAAGTTTGGCGTTTCGGCCCAGGCGACTGTTGTCGCTGCAGCCGGTGCCGGTGATGCCGGCGCTGCCGCTGCCGAAGAGCAGACAGAATTCAATGTCGTTCTGACCGATGCAGGCGCAAAAAAGATCAACGTCATCAAGGTCGTTCGTGCCGTGACCGGACTGGGCCTCAAAGAGGCCAAGGCCGCAGCCGAGGATACCCCCAGCGTGATCAAAGAGGGCATCTCGAAAGAGGAAGCCGAAGAGATCAAAAAGCAGTTCGAAGAAGCCGGCGCAACCGTCGAGCTCAAATAACCCCCCGCTCCACGCCGCACTGTCGCGGCGTGGAAACCGTTTTCCCGCCTCCTGTGATGGTGCAGGGATGAACTATTCGGAGACATTTCATACCCTCTTGGCAATAGTTTTTTTGTGCATCATCCCAAACGACGTAACTGACCAATTCCAACGAAGGTTTGCCTATGTTAAATTCACTCCACTCCGGTAACCGACTCCGCGTTGATTTTTCCAAAACTCCCCGAAAGATTGAGATCCCCCATCTGCTCCAGCTCCAACAAAAAAGCTACGAGCACTTTCTGATGATCGACGCCAAAGATCGCAGCGACAGCATCATCGAACGGACCTTTCGCTCGGTCTTTCCGATTCACGATCAACAGAACCGCATCACGCTGGAGTATCGAGGTCTTGAGGTTGTCAAGCCCAAGTACACCGTACGCGAATGCATGGAGCGGGGGCTGACCTATGCCGTCTCGCTCAAGATCAACGTCGCCCTGACCATCTGGAACCGCGACGAAAAGACCGGTGAGAAGCTTGATCCCAAAGAGATCAAAGAGCAAGCAGTGTATGTGCGGGACATCCCGCTGATGACCGACCGGACGTCGTTTATCATCAACGGCGTCGAGCGGGTCATCGTCAATCAGCTCCACCGCAGCCCGGGTGTTATCTTCAAAGAGGAGGAGTCGGCCTCGTCGAGCAAACCGCTCTACTCGGCGCAGATCATTCCCGACCGAGGCAGCTGGCTCTATTTTGAGTACGATGCCAAGGACATCCTCTATGCCCGTATCAACAAGCGCCGCAAGATCCCTGTAACGATCCTCTTCCGTGCGCTTGAATACAGCAAAGAGGATGTGCTCAAGCTCTTTTACCCGACCAAAAAGATCATCATCAAAGAGAACCGCTTTTTGGTCAAATACGACCCGGCCGATTTCGGACAGCGTGCCGAATACGACATCAAAGATATCGATGGCAATATCGTCGTAGCCGCTGGCAAGCGTCTGATCAAAAAGAAGGCGCAGAAGTTGCTCGAAGAGGGCCTTGAGTGGATCGAGTATCCGCTGGAGATCCTCATGGAGCGTCATCTGGCTGAGCCGATCATCGATCAGGAGAGCGGTGAGGTACTTTTTGATGTCGTTACTCCGCTGGATGAGACCAAGCTCAAAAAGATCATCGATCTGGGCATCGAACACATTGTCGTCGCAGACGACATGGCCGAAGAGGTCGACAGCTCGATCATCAGAGCCTTCCACGCCGACAACGAGAGCTTGCGCCTGTTGCGTCAGACCGAAGAGGTCGATGACGAAAACGTACTGGCAGCCATTCGCATCTACAAAGTCATGCGTCCAGGCGAACCGGTTACGCCCGAAGCGGCCAAAAAGTTCCTGGAAGGACTCTTTTTTGATCCGGAGCGGTACGACCTGACGCGCGTGGGTCGGATGAAGATGAACCACAAGCTTGGTCAGGAGGTTCCCGACTACGTGACGGTTCTGACGGCCGAAGATATCATCAACACGGTCAAATATCTCATCAAGGTCAAAAACGGTCAGGGGCATATCGATGATCGCGATCACTTGGGCAATCGCCGTATCCGTGCCATTGGTGAGCTGCTGGGCAATGAGCTGCACAAAGGCTTGACCAAGATGCAAAAGGCAATCAAGGACAAGATGCCCACCATCAGTGGATCGCTTGACGATCTGATGCCACACGATCTGGTCAACTCCAAGATGATCACCAACAGCGTCATGGAGTTCTTCTCTGGCGGTCAATTGAGCCAGTTTATGGATCAGACCAACCCGCTCTCGGAGGTGACCAACAAGCGTCGCCTTTCGGCGCTGGGCGAAGGAGGACTGGTCAAAGAGCGCGCTGGATTTGAGGTGCGCGATGTCCACCCGACCCACTACGGACGCATCTGTCCCATCGAGACCCCCGAAGGGCAAAACATCGGCCTGATCAACACCCTCGCGACGTACGCCAAGGTCAACGATCTGGGCTTTATCGAGGCGCCCTACAAGGTCGTCAAGGATCGCAAGGTCACTGACGAGATCGTCTACATCACCGCCACGCAGGAGGAGGACAAGGTCATTGCGCCCGCTTCGACGCATGTGGACGAAACGGGTTACATCGTGGAGGATCTGATCGAGACCCGCCTCAACGGAAACATCGGTTTGAATGACGCATCCAAAGTCGATCTGATCGATGTCTCGCCACTGATGATCTCCGGTTCGGCAGCAGCACTGATCCCTTTCCTCGAACACGACGACGCCAACCGCGCATTGATGGGATCGAACATGCAGCGCCAGGCGGTTCCTCTGCTTCGGACCGAAGCACCCATGGTCGGCACCGGCATGGAAGCGATTGTCAGTCGGGATGCCTGGGAGTCGGTCGCCGCGCAACGGGCGGGTCGGGTTGAAAAGGTTGATTCGCAGAACATCTATGTTGTTGGTGAGGACGAAAACGGTGTCTTTATCGACCGCTACTCACTCGAGCGCAACATGCGCACCAACCAAAACACCACCTTTACGCAGCGCCCCATCGTTCACGAGGGAGAACAGGTTCAGCAGGGGCAGATCATTGCCGATGGTGCAAGCATGGATCAGGGGGAGCTGGCGCTGGGCCGCAACGTCAAGGTCGCCTTTATGCCGTGGAACGGTTACAACTACGAGGATGCGATCATTATCTCCGAAAAACTGATCCGCGAAGACACCTTTACCTCGGTGCACATCTACGAAAAGGAGATCGAAGCACGCGAGCTCAAGCACGGTACCGAAGAGATCACCCGCGACATCCTCAATGTTCGCGAAGATGAACTGCTCCACCTTGATGAGAGCGGTATCGTCAAGATCGGAACCCACGTCAAGCCCGGCATGATCCTCGTGGGCAAGGTCTCGCCCAAGGGCGAAGTGCGTCCCACTCCCGAAGAGCGTCTTTTGCGAGCGATCTTCGGCGAAAAGGCAGGTCACGTCGTGAACAAATCGCTCTACTGTCCCTCCTCGATGGAAGGTGTGGTCGTCGATATCAAGATCTTCACCAAAAAGGGGTACGAAAAGGACGCGCGTTCGATCAAAGCGTACGAAGAGGAAAAGGCGCGACTGGATAAAAACCACCACGACCAGCTCTTGATGATTGACCGTGAGGAGATGCTCCGCATCACCGCTTTTCTCTCTGAACACACGCTTGTCAGCGATGTGGAGGTGGCTGACCGCACCTACAAGGCAGGCGAAAAGATCGAACGGGAGACGATCGCCAACATTAACCGTTTTGTACTCCGGACCGTCGTCCAATCCTATTCGCAAGAGGTGCAAAAAGAGTATGAAGCGCTCAAAAACTACTTTCTCTCGGAGAAAAAACGGCTCAAAACCGAACACGAAGAGAAGTTGGCAATCCTGGAAAAAGATGACATCCTTCCCAGCGGCGTGACCAAGCTGGTCAAAGTCTACATCGCTACCAAGCGCAAGCTTAAAGTAGGCGACAAGATGGCCGGACGCCATGGAAACAAGGGTATCGTTTCCAACATTGTTCCTGAGATCGATATGCCCTACACGGAAGATGGTGAACCGGTAGAGATCATCCTCAACCCGCTGGGAGTCCCTTCGCGGATGAACATCGGCCAGATTCTTGAGGTGCATCTGGGCCTTATCGGTGCGCGACTGGGTGAGCAGATTCAGGAGATCTTTGATCGTTCGCAAAAAGATTTTGTCCAGCAACTGCGAAGCAAGATGATGGAGATCGCCCATACCGCCAAACTGATGGCGATCCAAAACGAGCTGGCCGAGATGGACGACGAGACGCTGATTCGGTATGCTCGTGACTGGGCCAGGGGGGTCAAATTTGCCGCACCGGCGTTCGAATCGCCCAACACCGAGGAGTTTGCACGCCTCTTCGAGCTGGCCCGGCTCGACACCGATGGCAAGACAGTCTTGTATGACGGCAAAACCGGCGAAAAGATGACCGAGCGGGTCAATGTCGGCTACATGTACATGCTCAAGCTCCACCACCTCGTTGACGAGAAGGTGCATGCCCGTTCAACTGGCCCCTACTCGCTGGTTACACAGCAGCCGGTGGGCGGTAAGGCGCTCTTCGGTGGCCAGCGTTTCGGTGAGATGGAGGTGTGGGCACTCGAAGCCTACGGCGCAGCCCACGTACTCAAAGAGATGTTGACGATCAAATCGGACGATGTCGAAGGGCGTGCGCGGGCCTATCGTGCCATCACACGCGGCGAGAGTGTTCCCGAATCGGGCGTACCGGAGACCCTGTTTGTCTTGACCAAAGAGTTGCAGGCACTGGGGCTGGATGTAGAGCTTTACGAACGAAAAAACGAGGAAGAGGGTGAAGAGAATGAGTGAAAACGTATTGAATGATTTGGTACCGGTCGATGTCAACAGCGAAGAGCGTCCTACCGATATCGAGGCGCTTCAACTTCGCGTGGCCAGCCCTGAGAAGATCCTCTCATGGAGTTACGGTGAGGTCAAAAAGCCCGAGACGATCAACTACCGTACGCTCAAGCCTGAGCGTGACGGGCTCTTCTGCGCCAAAATTTTCGGCCCCATTCGAGATTATGAGTGTTTGTGCGGCAAGTACAAAAAGATGCGCTACAAAGGCGTCGTCTGTGAAAAGTGCGGCGTAGAGGTGACCAGCTCCAAGGTACGTCGAACCCGCATGGGGCACATCGATCTGGTTGTACCCGTTGCGCACATCTGGTATGTCAATTCGCTCCCGTCGCGCATCGGAACGCTGCTGGGGGTCAAGATGAAGGATCTGGAGCGGGTGCTCTATTACGAAGCCTACATTGTTCAAGACCCGGGCGAAGCGACCTACGACAGCGACGGCGGCAACGCCGTTGAGAAGTACGACGTCCTCAACGAAGAGCAGTATCAGCAGATCTCTCAACGCTTTGGTGTGAGTGGATTCCGGGCATTCATGGGAGGACAGGTGATCAAAGAGCTGCTGGCCGAACTTGATCTGGTCGATATGTTCGCTCAGCTCAAAGAGGAGGTGGCCTCCACCCGATCCGAAGCCAGACGCAAAACGATCATCAAACGTCTCAAGGTGATCGAGGCCTTTTTGGATTCGGGCAACCGGCCTGAGTGGATGATGCTGACCTATCTGCCGGTGCTCCCGCCCGATCTGCGTCCGCTCGTAAGCCTCGATGGCGGCAAATTCGCCGTCAGCGATGTCAACGACCTCTACCGCCGCGTCATCAACCGCAACCAGCGTCTCAAGCGTCTGGTGGAGCTCGATGCGCCCGAGATCATCGTCCGCAACGAAAAGCGGATGCTCCAGGAGGCGGTCGATGCGCTCTTTGACAACGGCCGTCGCGCTAATGCGGTCAAGGGTGCCAACAAACGCCCCTTGAAATCCCTCAGCGAGATCATCAAGGGCAAGCAAGGACGTTTCCGTCAGAATCTTCTGGGAAAACGGGTTGACTTTTCGGGCCGTTCGGTCATTGTCGTCGGCCCCGATCTGCGCATGGATCAGTGCGGATTGCCCAAAAAGATGGCGCTGGAGCTCTTCAAGCCGCACCTGATGGCCAAGCTCGAGGAGAAAGGATATGCGACGACCCTCAAGCAGGCCAAAAAGATGATCGAGCAGAAAACCAACGAGGTGTGGGAGTGTCTCGAAGAGGTGGTCGAGAGCTATCCGGTGCTGCTCAACCGTGCACCGACACTGCACAAGCTCTCGATTCAGGCCTTTCACCCGCGCCTGATCGAAGGCAAGGCAATTCAGCTGCACCCGTTGGTGTGTGCGGCCTTTAACGCCGACTTTGACGGCGACCAGATGGCGGTGCATGTTCCGCTCTCGTCCGAAGCGGTAGCTGAAGCAAAGATTTTGATGCTC
>Ga0256914_1002423_pt1 | contig 15578 bp, 11 predicted proteins | sample HulkmetaG_FD_191571 | JGI IMG/M metagenome (GOLD analysis project Ga0256914, IMG submission 191571) | Hydrothermal chimney microbial communities from Main Endeavour vent field at the Juan de Fuca Ridge, Pacific Ocean - Hulk | ecosystem: Environmental > Aquatic > Marine > Hydrothermal vents ... | reverse complement strand
AAGGAAAAAGTATTACGAAGCTTTTAATGTTTTTTTAAATATTGGAGATTTCTTTTTTGATAAAAGAACAAAGAGACCTCCAGAGAATCCTTTAAACGCTTTAATCAGTTTTGGAAATTCTATTCTTTATACTACTATCTTAGCTCAGATTTATAGAACCCATTTAGACCCCAGAATTGGATACCTGCACGAAACCAATCAGAGAAGTTTTAGCTTAAATCTTGATTTGGCAGAAATTTTTAAACCTATTGTTGTTGATAGAGTTATTTTCAGTTTGATAAATAAAAGACAAATTCAGCTAAAACATTTTGAAGAAACTATAGATTACACATATCTAAACGAAAAAGGAAAACAAATTTTTATAAAGGCATTTGAAGAAAAGCTAAACACTACAATTAAGTATAAAAACCTTGGAAAAGTTTCCTATAGGAAATTAATAAGGTTAGAATGTTATAAGTTATATAAACATTTCTTACAAGAGGAAATATATCGTCCTTACGTTTCAAACTGGTAAGGAGGAAATTATGTTTATTATTTTGGTTTATGATGCAAACGAAAAAAGAGTTCAAAAGTTTCATAAAATCTGTAAAAAATATTTAACGTGGGTTCAGAAAAGTGTATTTGAAGGAGAGATAACTTCTGCAAAATACAGAATATTGATAGATGAATTAAAAGAGATTATGGACGAAAAAGAAGACAGTATTTTGGTTTATAAATTTAGAACAAAAAAATACTACAAAAGGGAAACTATAGGAATACCGAAGCCTTCCCATGAAGATATATTTTTCTAAATCGTTATTCAATGGGTTTTTTAAAGTTAAACTTTAAAAATTCACATGTAATTGAGACAAAAAAGAGATTTTTAGTGGATAATACCATCTTGACTTGAAATATCAATAATTTGTCAATCTTCAGAAATGGAGGATAGATGAGACTCGTTTTCAAATGTAAAACAGGACACAACTCATTATTTGTCCAGTAATATCAATAGTTTGTCAATCTCCGGGAATTTTTGTAGGATTGGAGGTTGACTGAAAATTAATTTCATTTGACAGGATTTTTTAAATTTATTATATTTATCCATAAGCGTTGTTTATCAATGGTTTCATGGAAATTGAATAAGCAACATGATTAAAGGGTTTTTAGAGTTCCTAAAAGGAATTGAAACCAGTAATTGAACCACTATTGTCATACAAAATTACATTGTTTTTAGAGTTCCTAAAAGGAATTGAAACACAGCTATGGTAAATATTTTATTAGATGTAGAACAAGGTTTTTAGAGTTCCTAAAAGGAATTGAAACACATCAAAGCCAAACAGATGTGCCAGTGTTCTCTGAAGTTTTTAGAGTTCCTAAAAGGAATTGAAACCTCTTCAAGTATATTAATGATCTTTGAAATATTTGTAATTGGTTTTTAGAGTTCCTAAAAGGAATTGAAACGGATTATTTGAAGATGGTTATAATATTGTTGCTTGTCGTTTTTAGAGTTCCTAAAAGGAATTGAAACTGATGTAATACTTTTCATAATAGTAATTGAAAGCTGTTTTTAGAGTTCCTAAAAGGAATTGAAACTATATTCTTTATTGTGGTTATAAATTCTAATACACCGTTTTTAGAGTTCCTAAAAGGAATTGAAACTGATATCCTATAGATAAATTTGTGGAGCATAATCTCCACAGTTTTTAGAGTTCCTAAAAGGAATTGAAACTTTATTTCTGTCAATGCAAATTTAATCATTCTCTTCATGTGTTTTTAGAGTTCCTAAAAGGAATTGAAACGTTCATCTACATCTGAACTTGTATGTAGTTTGTAAGTTAGGTTTTTAGAGTTCCTAAAAGGAATTGAAACTTTGGCTGTCGCCAAATAAGACCAATCAGTAGTAAGGTTTTTAGAGTTCCTAAAAGGAATTGAAACCAGAAAGGACAATCAGGGTCAGCTACCATTATTAGCTTGTTTTTAGAGTTCCTACAAGGAATTGAAACTTTAGATTTAGGCTTCCGAGTTGTGTTTGTGTTTGATGTTTTTAGAGTACCTATAAGGAATTGAAACTATAGCCCTTGGTCATCTATCAAAAAAATGGTTGCTGAGTTTTTAGAGTGCCTATAAGGAATTGAAACTACCTGTCAAATAATTTACTCCAATCTATAAATACAGTTTTTAGAGTGCCTATAAGGAATTGAAAATGAGTAAATCTACTATTCTTATAAAAAAATAGAAAAATATCTGAAAGGATTTTAATTTGAGGAAATTTGTTATATATTTTAAGAAAATAAAAATTAGGAGAAAAAAATGAAAACTATAGATTTAGATAAACTTCCCAAAGAAGCTCAAAAAGAACTTATAGATTTTTACGAATTTTTATTAAACAAATACAAAAAAAGAAAAGTAAACAAAAAAATTGAAGAAATCATCCCAAAGAAAGTTAAATCGTTTAAACCTTTAAAAAGAGAAGAAATATATGAAAGATAAGATATTTATAGATACAAATATATGGCTTTATGCATTTATAGAACAAGATTATACTAAATTTTCTCAAGCCAAAAGATTAATTAATGAAAATATAGAAAATGTCTGTTTGAGCGTTCAGGTTCTTAATGAAATTTGTATAAATTTACTGAAGAAAAGTAATTATACAGAAAAAGATGTTAGGAAATTAATTAAAAATTTTGAAAAATCTTTTAGTATATTCCCTTTAAAAGTAGAAGATTGTTTAAAAGCCTCAAAGTTAAGGGAAAAATATTTAATTTCATATTGGGATAGTTTAATTATAGCTTCTGCAGTAAATAATAATTGTGAGATATTATATTCTGAAGACATGCAAAACAATTTAGTTATTGAGAATAAACTGAAAATATTAAATCCTTTTGAACTTTAAGAAACCCCCTTTAATTTTTATTGTATGATTTAATAGTTTAAGAAGTTTAATATTAATTGAGACAATAACATAAAAATCAATAGGATACTGTTTGTAAATTGTGAAATATCAATAATTTGTCAATCTTCAGAAATGGAGGATAGATGAGATTCGGTTTCAAATGTAAAACAGGATACAACTCATTATTTGTCTAGTAATATCAACACTTTGTCAATCTCCGGGAATTTTTGTAGGATTGGAGGTTGACTGAAAATTGAGTTCATTTGACAGGATTTTTCAAATTTATTATATTTATCCATAAGCGTTGTTTATCAATGGTTTCATGGAAATTGAATAAGCAACATGATTAAAGAGTTTTTAGAGTGCCTAAAAGGAATTGAAACTGGCTTTAAGAAAAGAGACTAGTTTAAAGGAGGATGTTTTTAGAGTGCCTAAAAGGAATTGAAACAATCTACAAGACATTAATCAACATCTATACAACCAAGTTTTTAGAGTGCCTAAAAGGAATTGAAACTTTTGGTATCGCACTATGATACTGTCCACAAAGATGGTTTTTAGAGTGCCTAAAAGGAATTGAAACTTCCAACTACAATTGCTGGAAGAAAAAAAACAGATAAGTTTTTAGAGTGCCTAAAAGGAATTGAAACAAGCCACTTTGTTTCTTTTGGGTAGTATTTTTTCATAAAGTTTTTAGAGTGCCTAAAAGGAATTGAAACAGTAAATAAAGGAGGATTAGATAATGGCAACTAATTAGTTTTTAGAGTACCTATAAGGAATTGAAACACTATCATAACGTAAACAGGTGTAATAACCTCAACGTGTTTTTAGAGTACCTATAAGGAATTGAAACACGTATCCCATGACTAAACCTCCGTGTTTCTATTTCTTGTTTTTAGAGTTCCTATAAGGAATTGAAACTCCTGTTTCCAGATATTTTATAGGGAATCTTAAGATCTGTTTTAAGAGTTCCTATAAGGAATTGAAACTTTGAGAATGAATCTCAAAAAATACCCCTGTCGGCGTGTTTTTAGAGTTCCTACAAGGGATTGAAACAACACAATCTCAAAAGCCCTGTCAAACGCTGTGTATTGTTTTTAGAGTTCCTACAAGGAATTGAAACTCATCATAATAGCAATCTTCCTCATTTACAGTGCACTCACGTTTTTAGAGTACCTATAAGGAATTGAAACGCATATATTGTTTTTTTAGGATAATATAAATTTCTTATATTGTTTTTAGAGTACCTATAAGGAATTGAAACTGCTCTATCCTTCTAGAAAATGAAAATTCCAGTGAATTTTTTAGAGTGCCTATAAGGAATTGAAACAGAGTTCTTTGTATACATAGATATCACACCAAAGTCCTGTTTTTAGAGTACCTATGAGGAATTGAAACCAATACCATCTTGTATCTGGTAATCCATTAATTATAGTTTTTAGAGTACCTATGAGGAATTGAAACTCTGTTCTTGGTTCTTTCATATTGATAGGATCTCATATGTTTTTAGTGTGCCTAAAAGGAATTGAAATAAAAATTTTATCTTCCAGAAGCAAAATCAATAGATTCTTTATTCACAGCTCAAATCTAAAGTTCAAACATTATTCCGTTATCCTTCTAAAGGATCTTTCTTATACGTTTATGGTATCATGTTATAAATCAAAAACTGAAAGGGTATTCACCAATGAAGAGAATAACTCTTAAAACAGAGATAGAGTATCTGTCTTCCAATGATATTGTTTTGCGATTAATAAAACAGATCGCAGACAAAAACAGTATAAAAGGCTATGTTAAGCGAATTAATGACAGGATAGTGATAATATCGCAAGGTAGCGAAGAACAGCTAACCGATTTTATGGATGAACTGGGTTCTAAAATGCCTTTTTCAATTTTTATGAGATCATCTAAAACAGAAGTTATAGACCATAAGAATGAAGAAAATTTTTTGATAAAAAATGAAGATTTGAATATAATTCCTTTAAACAGATCTATTTGTTTGAGCTGTTTCGAAGAAAGTTTAAACCCATCAAGTAGAAGATTTTTTTATCCATTTATATCTTGCAATTATTGCGGTTCTCAATATGCTTTCCTATTTGAGTATCCATTTGAGAGAGAAAAAACAGTATTCAAATTCTTCCAACCATGTGAAAATTGTAAAAGAGAGTATCAGGACATCAATAACTTTAGATATAAATACGAGCTTATTTCCTGTCCGGACTGTTTTGTACCTATTTTTTATAGATCAAAAAATAAAGAAAGGATAGCTTTCGCACCAGAGGAGAGAGAAAAACTTTTTAATGCTGCAGCAGGTCTTATATCTGATGGAAAGATTATCAAAGTCAAAACATCAAATGGATACAAAGCTGTAGGAATTATCAACGAGCAGAATATTGAAAAAATAAGAAAATTAGAAAATATAGGAAGAAAACCTATAACGGTTTTGATTACCGATGTATCAACTATTGAAAACCTGGCATATATAGACGATCTCACTTTAAAAGCTCTATCATCTCAAGAAAGACCGGTGGTTAAATTAAAAGTAAAGGATACTTTTTTGGAGAGAAGTTTAGTTTCTCATACAAAATTTGTTAATTTCAAACTCGTTGATGACCCTATACTGAATTATATCGCTTTTTTCTTGAAAAATAGAGGAATATCATACATTTTCGTTTGCAGTATTTCTGAAGAAAATATCAGTAAATTAGAAGAAGGGCTTGAACATGATATACCTATAGTTAATATCCAGAAAGAGACTAAAGTTTTTACAGCAAATGGAAAAATATTCATCAAAGAAGGAGAGAAAGGTATTTTACCTGCTGTTTTGAAAGGAAGTCCTGTTTACAATATATCTATAGCAGGAGACTATATAGCAGTTCCTGTGGAGGATGGAGAGTTTTTGATAGAAAAGAAAGAAAAAGTATTGCCGATTTTGGAAGGATTTTTATCAAAAGCGGATGAGGTAAGGGTTTTAGAAGGTAGTTATGAGGTTGTAAATATCCCATACAACAATTTAAAAGAATTTAAAGATTATGAAGGAGCTTTATATTCTGTTGCAGCCGAACATAATATATTGGATAAACCTTTTGTAGGAGTTTATCTTTCTTCAAAAAGTGACAATAACTGTTTTGCCGTTAAATCCCATACAAAGTCTTTAACGCAACTTATCAGAATAAAACCTGTTTTGATATTTGACGATTTTTTTAAAACTGTAAAGTGGGCTTTAGATCAGGTTAAAAACATGTCTCCTGAAGGCGAAAAACTTGTTAAAAATTATAGGAATAAATTTCCTGATATTTTTAAAAGGTTAGATGAATTAAAACCTGACAATACAGGAAGAAAGTCAGAAAACATAACGGCTGTTATCAATATTATATCAATAGTTTTGGGCGCTTTTAATCACGATAGTATTGCATATTTTAATGAACCTGCGGATATATTTGAAAGTACAGCTTTTGATTATCCTAAAAGGAAAGCCCTAAAAGTTGATTTTTTCTTATCTGAGGAGAATGGAGTTTTTTATCTTGACTGGAGAACTACTTTGAGAAGTTTGATGTCTTATCGTACAGCAGATACAGATATTCCAATGCTTTCTTACTCGTTTTTTGAAGGTTTCGGAGAATGGATAGTTAATCAGTCTCAGACAGCACTTTCAAAGCTTAAGATAAACAATCTTATCCTTGCAGGGGATGTTTTTTCAAATCCGGTCTTAATTGAAAGGATAATGAAACATATCCCTGATAGAAATATATTGTTAAATGAAAAGCTACCTGTAGATGTTCAGAACATAGCATTTGGAGGACTGTTTGTGTAATGAAGGATAAGATAAAAAGTTTGATAGATCTTTCTGAGATAGAACCTGAAGCATTAAAACAGATATACGATGTTGCTTCTTTGGATATTGTAAAAAAACTCGCCATTATGCCTGATGTTCATACGGGATATGATTTATGTATTGGTGGCGTAGCACTTGTAGATGGTCATATATCTCCTTCTTTTGTCGGTTATGATATAGGATGTGGTATGTGTTTTGTGAATACAGGCGTTAAAAAAGAGGAAATATTTAGATCAAAAAAAGATAAAGAAAAGATAGCCCAAGAAATATATAAAGTTATACCTGTAGGGAAGAATATTAGAAAAAAACCGCTTGATTATAAACATTTTAGATCAGCTTCAGGAGATAAGAATCTATCAAAAAAGGTTAATGATAAGCTTTTTCTTTCGCTTGGAACACTTGGAAGTGGTAATCATTTTATTGAAATAGGGGAAAATCTTGAGGGATATATATGTATAACAATACATTCAGGATCAAGAAATATAGGACATTCTATCGCTTCATACTATATGAAAAAAGGTAGGTTCTTGCCTTTGGATTCCGAGATTGGTAAAGCTTATCTGGAAGATATGAATTTTGCTCTGGAATATGCTCTTGAAAACAGACTTACTATGATGAAAGAAATTCTGAGAATAATTGGGTTCACAGACAAGGAGATAAAAAAGATTATCAGAAAAACTTTGATAAATGAAAATCATAACCATGCTGTAGTAACAGAAAAAGGTGTGCTGCACAGAAAAGGAGCTACGCCTGCTGACAAAAATCAGCCTGGTATAATTCCTGCAAACATGAGAGATGGTGTTTATGTTACTATTGGTCTTGGAAATGAAGAGTTCTTATCTTCAGCATCACATGGTGCAGGGAGAGTTCTTTCAAGAAAAAAAGCAAAAGAAATAATTGATCTTGAAGAATTCAGAAAGGTTATGGAAAAGGCCGATATAGTTGCAAAAGTTTCGCTTTCAACACTGGATGAAGCACCTTTTGCATATAAGAATATAAATCAGGTTATATCAGCTCAACAAGGAATTGTTATTGAAGTTATAGATCAAGTCAAACCTCTGATAAATATAAAAGGCTAATCCTTTTTTTCTGAATCATAAAACTCTAATTTTTTAGGTATCTTTTCTATATAGATAGACCTGCTTGGATATGCAAATGATGAACCATGTTTTTCAACTATTTCCATTATTTTCAGGTTTACGTCCTCTTTAATTTCCATATATTCAGCCCAGTTGGAAGTATCAGTGAATGTGTAGATAAATATGTCGAGGGAACTCTCTCCAAATTTATCAAAAAATACAAGTGTTATAAGATCTTTTGATATTCTCGGGTGATTTTCAAGCATATCCCTTATTTCATCAACGATTTTCTTTACAGTATCTCCTGGAGTATCGTAAACAAGTCCGATTGTCATTTTTATCCTTCTGTTGTCTCTTCTTGAATAATTCTCAATAGGATTATTTGCTATATAGCTGTTAGGAACAGTTATAAGAGATTTTTCAAATGTTCTTATCTTTGTTGTTCTTATTCCAAGATCCTCTACTATTCCCTCTACAGATCCAATCTTTATCCAATCTCCTATTTTTAACGATTTGTCAGCAAGTATTGTCAGACCTCCAAAAAGATTGGCAACTGTATCTTTAGCGGCAAGGGCAAAAGCTAAACCACCAAGACCAAGGGAGGCTATAAATGCTGTTACATCTATTCCCCATTCCTGTAGAACAGCAACAAACCCAAGAACAAATATGAATATCTTAACAGACTTTATAAAAAAACTTCCAAGTTCTCTCGATAGATCTTTGCCAAATTTTTCAGCAAATCTATAGAAACTGTCCTGAAAAATTATAACGGCATTATAAGTTATCCAGAAGACAGTAATTATAAAAAGCGTTTTGACAATATGATTAACAATTTCTGCTTCAAGATTAAGTATGCTTACAGCAAACCATATCCCAAATACAATAAACAGAAATTTTATAGGACCTTCAATTACAAGTATTAATTTATCATCTACTGTGGTTTTGGTTCTTGCTGTAACTTTTTTAATAACACCGATGACTATATGAGTAAATATTTTCCTGAAAAACAAAAATAACAAAAATACTAAAAGAGCTAACGCCCATTTATAAATGGGCGTTCCAAGAAACAGCTGTTTTAAAAGATAATCTAATTTTTCCAATATATTAGATTCCATGAAAAAATTATAACATTAAAATGGTAATGAAAGGCTGTTTCCATCACAATCTGTTGAAGAAACTGAGCCGCTACCACAACCAGAGTAAGTTATATTTATATTAAATTCGGCGGCTGAACTTCCAGCGGGACACTGTCCAGTTATTGTTAAACTGCCTCCATCAGCTCCATTAGTACATGTATCTGTTAAATGAAGATCACTGGCTGTTATATTAATCGTAACAGTCTCTGTCCCATCAGAACCTTCTAAAGTAATACTCCCGTTCCACGTTCCGCTATCCCATGGATCATCATCACCATCTGAATCAGCCGTATATGTCAGATTTAAGGGTTGAAAATATTTTTATCCTGTTTTATATTATTACTACACTAAATAGTAAAAGGAGAGCAAGATGGTAAAAGGTTATCTTAGCGGAATGCTACTACTCTTGGTAGGAGTAGCAATTTTTTCATGTTCAAAAAAAGAAGCTTACAAAAAAGAACTCCTTTCAGACAGCTATAAGATTGTTATAACTTCAGATCAGCCTCCCCATGTAGGAATAAACAAATGGAAAATATACGTTTATAAAAAAGATGGTTCTCAGATAACAGATGCTGTTGTTAAAATTAACGGATATATGCCTCCAATGCCTGGAATGCCTGAGATGAGTTTTGACTATCCTGTTAAAAATACTGGACAATTCTATGAAAGTAATGTAAATCTATCTATGAGCGGCACATGGCAGATAACAGTTTCTGTTGAAAGAAATGGGAAAAAGGAAGAAATAAAGTTTGGATTTAATTTATAACCGAAAGGAGTAGAGTATGGTATTGGATTTTTTTAAAAAGGAATTTAAAAGTTTGAAATTTAAGAAAGACAGACCTACACCCCTTGGCGATCTTGAAGAAAAAGTAATGAATATTTTATGGGAAACCGGCAATGGAACTGTTAGAGAGGTGAGAGAAAAATTAAGGGAGGATCTTGCTCATACTACTGTAATGACTATACTTGATAGGCTTTATAAGAAAGGTCTCTTAAAAAGAATAAAAGAAGGTAAAAGTTACAGATACTTCCCGTTAATATCAAAGGAAGAATTTGAGAAAAAGGTGGCAGAAAAAGTTATCACTGATATAATAAGATCGCATCCTGAAACGGCTGTGGCAGCCTTTGAAGGTGCTATAGAGAAACTCTCGGAAGAAGAGATATATCATCTAAAAAAGATGTTGGAAGAGAAGATGAGAGATGAAAAAAAGTGATATTGTTTTTTCAATCTTTCTTTTAGTAATTGGACTGTATATTTATTATTACTACTTTCTCATCACAACAGCACCAATATGGATACATGATCTGAAAAACTGTTTTAAAAGTATGGAATTTTTACCTTTTATTGAGAACCATATAAATATATTTTTTTATTTATCTGTTCTATTGTTTTCAAGTTATTTGATAATTAAGACCGTATTTTTGTTTTTCAAATCATTAAGAGATTACGTAAGATTAAATAGATTTATACGAAACAATATGAGGAAGAGGTTTAAAAATCTTTATATAATAAATTCGGATCAGCTTTTAGCTTTCAATACTGGAATAATAAAAAGAAAGATAGTTATTTCAACAAAGATACTTGATCTTTTCTCACATGAAGAAAAGAAAAATGTTTTTTTCCATGAAAAGGGTCATTTGATAAATGGTGATAGTTATAAACTTTTTATATTCTCAGTTCTTGTAAATCTATTTCCCAGAAAACTGGCAGATAAATTTTTGAAAGATTTTTCTCTTCTTAAAGAGATAGAAGCTGATATGTTTTGTACAAAGGACAGAAAAAGGATAGATCTTGCAAACACTGTTTTAAGATTTTATGAATACAAAGCAGGTTTGGCTGTTCCAATGATGAACAGCTATCTTTCTCAGAGGATCCAGTTCTTATTGGGGAATCTTTCTTATAAAGATATCAGACCTGAAAAGATTTATATGAAATTTGGATTTCTCCTTTTACTTTTCATTTCATTTTCTTATATTTTTAACTACTGTCTTTGTAGTATGCATTAGGAGCGGATTTTGATATGAAGAATTTTTATTTAACCTTAATTACTACATTGTTTAGTATCAATCTTGCTTTTTCTATTAATCTTGAACAGCTTGTTGAAGAGGGAAAAAGCTCAAATCCAGAACTTGTAAAGTTAAGAGAGAAATTGAAAATTTACCAGTACACGAGGGAGTTTGAAGGAAGCCTTGAAGATCCTGTTGTTTCTTTCAGCATAACAGATATTCAGCTTTTTTACAGACCGTTTTCAAGACAGATTGAACCTATGCAGGCTTTAGTGATAGGAATATCACAAAAAATTCCTTATTTTGGTAAGCTTGATCTAAAAAAATATATAATCCAGAAAAAATACGATAGCGAGTATTACAGATTAAAAACAGCGGAACAGAAGGTTTTAAGAAATATTTACATTTCGGCATTCAGTTTATGGAAAATAGATGAAAAATTAAAAATAGTTAAAAAATACCAGAATGTTGCATCGCAAATTATAAAACTTTCAAACACACTTTATGCTGTTGGCAGATCTTCTCAGAGTGATGTTATAAACGCTCAGATATACTTTACACAGCTCAAAGAGATGGAGATAAATCTTAAAAATCTCAAAGAAAGAGAAAAATCAAGACTTTCATCGTTAATAAATAAAGATATTGATAGTGTGGAGATTAATCTTGATATTCCGGATAAAAAACCTGAACTGTCTAAATATGTAAGTAAACTAAAAGATTCAAATCCATATCTTTCTTACATAAAAGAAAAGATAAAAGAAAAAGATTATGAGATAAAGCTTTCTAAAAAAGATTACAAGCCAGATTTTAGGTTTTTTGCAAATTATGCTTACAGACAGGGATTTAATGATTATCTAACAGTTGGCTTAAGCTTTAACATTCCTTTATGGAAAAAAAATCGACAGGATATGAAGTTGTTAGAAAAGTCAAAAGAAAAAGTTGTTTTACTAAAAGAGTTTGATCAGAGATTAACAGAACTTACATATATCCTTGAAGATCGATATTATAAGCTTATTGACTCTCTTCAGACATACAGACTTTTAAAAGATATATATATAAAACAGACTGAAAAAGGTTTTGAGAGCATCATAGCAGAGTATAAAGTAGGGAAAAAAAATATGATTGATCTTTTATACTCACTAAAACAGATACTTTCTGTAAAACTAAAAATTATTGATGAAATTTACAGTTACAATGAGGCTTTAATTGAAATAAAAGAACTTTCAGGAGATTTGAAATGAACTGGAAAGGTTTATTTTTAGCCTTCATATTATTTGTTATAGGTCTTGCAGTTGGAGTTTTTACTCAGGCTGGCTCTCAAATAGCTCTTATGATTCAATCTTTTGTTCAAACACAACCTGATGAAATTCAATCTCTAAAGCTTCCTGAAAGTAAGAATAAAAAAAGTATTCTAACTGTAGAACAGCTGTTTAATATAGATACAACAGTAGTTACTCATCTCGATCTTACAAAAAAGATAGAAACTTATGGAGAGCTTGTTCATCCAGAAACAGATATTAGAGATATAACATTCAAGATAAACGGTTATGTGGAAAAGCTTTATGCAGATTATACGGGAAAGTATATAAAAAAGGGACAGCCTCTTTTAACTGTTTACAGTCCAGAACTTGTTTCAGCACAAGAGGAGTTTTTACGGGCGTATGAGTATCTATCCCAGATAGAAAATGCTGATAATGGGATACTGAAAAAGACGGCAAAAGATATGTACGATGCAGCATATAAGAGGCTTTTATACTGGGACATAACGCCAGAACAGATAGAAAATCTTAAAAAAACGAGAAAAGTAATGAAAACATTGACTCTCTATTCTCCTTATGACGGCTGGATAATGGAAAAGTTTGTTAATCTTGGATCAAAAGTTGAGGCTGGAAAACCTGTTTTAAGAATAGCGAAACACGAAAATCTCTGGCTGTTAGCAAAAATTTATGAGCAGGATCTTCCATTCGTAAAAAAAGGACAGAAAGTTATGATTCATTTTGAGGCTTATCCAGAGAAGATTTATCACGGTATGATTGATTACATATATCCTATGATGGACGTAAGAAATAGAACAGTTGACGTAAGAATTATTGTTCCTAATCCTGAGTATAAATTAATACCGGGAATGTACTCAAATATACATATAAGTATTCCACTGGGAAGTGTTATGGTATTACCTGAAACGGCTGTTATTAATACAGGAAAAAAACAGGTTGTATTCGTACAGAAAGAAAAAGGAGTTTTTGAACCTGTATTTGTAAAACTCGGAAGATATATAGATGGCTATTACGAGATACTATCAGGAGTTACCCATGGAACTATCGTTGCCAATTCTGGACTTTTCCTCTTGGATGCTGATGCTCAGATAAAAGGGAAGTATCAAAAGAAAGGTGAACCTAAACCGATGAAAATGATGCATCATCACTAATGGAGTCTGGATATGATAGAAAAGATAATAGAATGGTCTGTTAGGAATAAACTTATAGTTGTATCATTCTCTCTTATAATTATGGGTGCTTCTATTTGGGCTTTGAAAAATACGCCCCTTGATGCTATACCAGATCTTTCTCCTCCTCAGGTGATCATTTATACAAAATGGCAGGGACAATCGCCCTCAGTAGTTGAGGATCAGATAACTTATCCGATAGTCTCAACCTTACTTTCAGCTCCAGATATAGAAACAGTAAGAGGAATATCTTCATTTGAAACATCAGCTGTTTATGTAATATTCAAAGAAGGAACGGATATTTACTGGGCAAGAAGCAGGGTTCTTGAATATCTTTCACAGATAAAAGATAAACTTCCAAAAACGGCTGAGGTTACACTTGGTCCTGATGCCACAGGAGTAGGCTGGGTTTATCAATATGCTCTTTATTCCGAAAGGAGAAACCTGTGGCAGCTCAGAACACTACAGGACTGGTATCTAAAATACGCCCTTCTTGGAGTCGACGGAGTTTCTGAAGTTGCGTCAATTGGAGGCTTTGTTAAGGGTTATCAGATAACGGTGAATCCTCAAAAACTTAGAGCTTATGACGTGTCGCTTAAACAACTCATTAACGCCCTGAAAATGAACAATAATGATACAGGTGGAAGAATTATAGAGAGTAACGGTTTTGAGTTCATAATTCAGGGATTAGGATATATAAAAAACATTGATGATATAAAAAATATTGCAGTTAAAATAACACCAAACGGTATTCCAGTAAGAATAAAAGATCTTGCAAGGGTTGAACTTGTTCCTATGAACAGAAGAGGAATGGCAGATCTAAATGGTCTGGGTGAGGTAGTTGGCGGTATTGTTGTTATGCGGTTTGGGGAGAATGCATATCAGGTCATTCAGAGAGTGAAGGAAAAAATAAATGAGATAAGGGAAAATCTTCCTGAAGATATAAAGATAATTACTACTTACGACAGATCCGAGCTTATAGAGAAAGCTGTCAATACATTGAAAAGAACATTAATAGAAGAAAGTATAATAGTTCTAATTGTTATAGGTATATTTCTTTTTCACTTTAGAAGTTCGCTTGTGATAATAATATCCCTACCACTTGCTGTAATCACAGGATTTCTTTTTATGAAATTTTTTAATATAACCTCTAATATAATGTCCCTCGGAGGGATAGCTATTGCAATAGGAGCTATGGTTGATGCTGCTATTGTTATGGTTGAGAACGCTCACAAACATCTTGAAAAATTGAGAAAAAACAAAGAAGATTATACTGATAAAGAGAGAACAGAAGCTATAATAAAGGCTGCAAAGCAGGTCGGAAGACCAATATTTTTTGCATTACTTCTTATAGTTGTTTCTTTCCTACCTGTTTTTGCCCTTTCAGGGCAGGAAGGAATGCTTTTTAAACCTCTTGCTTTTACAAAAACGTTTACTATGCTTGCAGCTTCTTTATTTGCTGTAACTCTTGTTCCAATACTTATGGTATGGCTAATAAAAGGTAGAATTGTATCTGAAGAAAAGAATCCTATAAACTGGATACTGATAAAGATATACTCTCCTGTCATAAAACTAACATTAAAACTAAGATACTTGATTATACTGCTTGCTGTAGTTGCTATAGGAATGGTCTATCCTTTATATAAAAAGCTTAACTGGGAATTTATGCCTATGCTAAACGAACAGACGTTTATGTATATGCCTGTTACCCCTTATGGTATTTCTATAACACAGGCAAGGGAATTGACACAACTTACAGATAAAATATTGGCATCATTTCCTGAAGTTGATACGGTTTTTGGTAAGGCGGGAAGAGCAGAGACGGCTACAGATCCTGCTCCTCTTTCAATGATTGAGACAATAATAACATTCAAGCCTAAAGATTTCTGGAGGGAAGGAGTAACATTTCAGTCTTTGATGCAGGAAATGGAAGAAAAACTTCAGATTCCCGGGCTTACCAACAGCTGGACATATCCTATAAGGGGAAGAATAGATATGCTTCTAACAGGAATAAGAACACCTCTTGGAATAAAACTTTATGGAGATGATATTGAAAAACTTCAGGAGTATGCAGGTATATTTGAAAGAGCTTTACAGAAGCTACCAGAAAGCATGTCTGTTTTTGCTGACAGAGTTGCTCAGGGATATTTTCTTAATGTAAAAATAGACAGGAAAAAGATAGCAAGATATGGACTTTCAATAGAAG
>Ga0256914_1002422_pt1 | contig 15589 bp, 11 predicted proteins | sample HulkmetaG_FD_191571 | JGI IMG/M metagenome (GOLD analysis project Ga0256914, IMG submission 191571) | Hydrothermal chimney microbial communities from Main Endeavour vent field at the Juan de Fuca Ridge, Pacific Ocean - Hulk | ecosystem: Environmental > Aquatic > Marine > Hydrothermal vents ... | reverse complement strand
TTCCATAAAAATGCATCATTATTAATTATGTCTCGTCCCAATGTTGGGAGTCTAATAAGAAATGCCAATAGAAATACAAGTAATTCAACTGGAATTTTATTTATAATATTTTTAATTTTTAACATAAATATATAATTTTGGACCAAACTTATGTTTATTATCTATAATTTTTATTAAATGTAAACTATCATCATCTAACTTTTTTTCTGATATTATCATTTGATTATGGTTAATCTTATCTAATCCCTTAAATCTAGACATTTTTAAATTATTTATCATTTTAACTTCGCTTAATTTTGGACCTTTAAACCAAATTTTATTACCCGCTTCTTTTGTTTTTTCATAACACTCCAAACTCTCTCTTATAGAGTTTGTTCGTAAAAACAAATAATCATAATGTATACTAAATATGATTAGCAGCAATATAGCCAAGTATGTTACCCAAGTTTTTGTAAAAAGTCTAACAATGAAATATCCTGTTAAAATCGCAATAAAACCGTAAAAGATAACATAATAGTGTGATCCTGATCTTTCGTAACGCATTGTAAAGAGTAAATTTAAAAATGTTAATAAAGTTATTCCATGTATCAATGGCATGCCTTTTTTCAAACGATCTTTCTTTAATAGTGAAAGTATTAATCCAATTGTTATTATAAAAATTGGCGTGTACCCTAGATCCCTAATTAAAGTAGCAAATTTGGTTACAAAAGCTACCATCAAATCATTAATGTTTGTAATTGGCTTAGAATTTATTTTTAATTGCCATAAAAAACCCCTTCCGTATTCATAAGACCAAAACAAATCAAAATGTTTTATTATTTGATAATTTGTTATTAAAAATACGACCGCAAAAACCGCTCCATATATAAAAAACACTTTAAATAGTTCTATGAAAGTTGATTTATTCAAAATATATTTTTTGAAACTTTTATATGAAGAACTACCATAGAAATTATAAACTATAAAAAACACACTATAAACACCCATTAATACTGCGTTGTATTTTACTCCAGATGAAAAAGCCAAAAATAGCGCGCTAATAATTAACCATCTATATTTTCTATTAACACTAAATTTATAGACAAAATACATTGCCCAAACTATCCAAAATAGCAAAGTCGGTTCCTGAACCGCTAAGTGTGATATATACACATGATATGGGAAAACTGCCATAACTAAAGCAGACACAATAGCAATTTTCTTATCAAACATTAACTTAGCAAGTTTATATACACCCAAAACGGTAAATGTACCAAATAATACATTTGTAATTCTTGAAATTAGATAAAAGGAAAAAGGATCATTCCAAAACTGGGGCAAAATCGATTCTAATAAGGGTCTGAAATGAATTATTTGAATAATCGCCCTAATCTTTATAAAAATCCAATAAATTAAAAAATTAAGATAGAAATTAAAATGAGGCCAGTCAAAATGTCCAATAAACTTATTAAAAAACAATCCTTGTGAACTTCGGATTAATGCCGGTTCATCTATATTAAATAGGTACGGGTATCCATATGATATGCCAACTATCCTTAATGCAAATGCTACGAACAATATTGATAATATATATATATTATCCTTTATTTTGTTTTTCAAACTTTTTATCAGTAACTTTATTTTCATTTCCTTTGTTATCAGTTATATCAACTACTAACCTATTCTTATAATAATAAGAATACCAATAAAAGATACCGGATAGTGCTGCATATACTGCAAACAAAATGTATTTATTTAACATATTCATTGAATATAACCAAATCACAGTTCCAGAAAATAGAATTATAAAAATTTCCTCAAATGTTATTATGAGTTTTCTTATGAAAATTTGATTAAGTGTTAAATATAATAGCCATGACAATATTGCACCTATCATCAAACTATACGCAAATTTCGGCATTGGTTTCATATTTAATAAATGGGAATAAAAGAGTGACCCAGTCAAAACTAACATCATTATGTATACAAATAGAACTTGCCACATTCGTTTTATAGGTACAGAATACCCAGACCTTAAAAGATTTATTAACGAATACGCCCAAAACCCGACTATCATTGGTGTCATTAAGCTGAACGATGATTCATACCTTGGCGTTATTGGGTTTTTGCCAACAAAAGCAAATATATAATCAACTACTAAAAATGCGTCCTTCTTAAAGAAAATCAAACCAACTGATGCAACAGTAATTAAAATTAATGATTTGCTATTTACATTTTTGAAAATATCGAAAAACTTGTCTTTTTGCCTTTCATAAATTGTTGTCATTGAAGGCAATGTTACATCAGTAATTGCGTCAGAAATCATAATTATTTTAGCTGAAACGAATAGTGCAAAGGTAAATATACCTAATTCAATACCGGATACATGTCTAGCTACAATAGCGGGCCCCATTTTTTGCCACAAGGTATATAAAATCCTTGTTATATAAACGAAAATCCCTATTGAGAAAACTGCTTTTATAATTCGAATCAATTCTCTTTTTGTAGGAACATCTATAGATCCTTTAAATAATTTAAAAACATAAAAAACCATAATTGATGTCCAAACCACCTGTAGAAAAAATGTAGCATAATAATATCCTAAAAACTTATATCTAAGAACAAAAGGAACAAATATCATTAAACTAATAAAGGCTATCCCGACTTGAAATGTAAATAGAAATTTAAACCTCTTTAAACCTTGTATAACAGAATTTAATACAGATTGTGCAGACTCAACCATAATTGTTACAGCAAAAATCCTAAGTGGAAATATAATGTCTGGGCGATGATATACTTTGTAACCCAAGTACGGTGCAATGAAAAACAATATTGTAATAAGCGGAATAGTTATTGAATATCTTACGACTAACGAACCTAAAAACACCTTAAACGCATCTTTTCTGTTATCTGTGGCTGCAATCTCTCTCGTAGCACCTGAAGAAATTCCAAGACTTTGTGTAACACCTAATATCGCAACAATTGACCCAACTAACCCAATCAATCCGTAATCGTTTACTGATACGATTTTAATTATAACAACAGATTGAACCACGCCTATTGTCTGAGCTAAAAACCTAGAAATTATAGAAACAATTGCCCAATTTCTCATAAATTATTATAAATAAAATTAAATACTAGTAACTATATATCTTATACAACATATACGGCAGGTTGATAACACACAAGCTATCATCAAATATATCATACTTTTATCTTATATACACACTCCCTATATATAGTTCTCTTGACCTCAGCAAATCTCCAACGCCATAAAAAACATTATACATACCACTGTCAACATTCGAAGGAATTACAATATGATAATGTTCTTTTGATATAGAATTTTGCTCTATGTAACTTATATTATTCTCATCTGCCAGTGTTAGATAGTCAATAAAAGATATCTTATCACTAGTTTCCGCAGATTCAAATGTAAAATAGGTAACCTTATCATTAAAATCACCACCTATAATTTGTAACTCTAAAACAATTGGCTCATTTTCCTGATAATTAACTTCAATCTTTTTAGGAACTTGCACAATTCCGACCTTCATCTTAATGTGTTTTGAACTTAAATCATAAACCTCATTAGACGAAAATCTTTCTACAACTTCTGAATAATCTTTTGGATTACCTTTATAAAAAACATTAACCCTCCCACAACTATAAATATGCTTAAATTTCTTAGATTTCAACATAGAATTCAAGTTGTCTTTGTTAAAAAGCCAACTTGATTCTCCTAGCGGCCCAAGTGTTTTTATCTCAAATATATCTGATACTACCATTTCGGCATCCCAACTTCTCGCCGGGAAAAGTGCATTAACTTGTCTCATGGATGTATGATCCCCAAGATAATCCGGTCCGGTGTATGTACTTGGGTTTTTATCAATAACTAACCCTACAACGTTATTCAAACACTCCTTATTATTATTTGGGATGGACGATTTTCTGACATCACCAATCTTGTAATCACTTACAAAATCTTTCGCGGTTACATTAGATGCGAAAACTCGGCTTATAATTTTACTTTCAACAAATCCCTTACCTGAAACATATAATGGATTATTGGACAAATTGGAAAAATAAACTGTAGCTATTAACAATACAAATGCATAAATATAAAATAAAAATTTTTTGCGTTCTAATCTTAATTTATTTGATTTTGAAATATACATAAATATGAATAATTGAGAGATAAATAAAGAGACTGTAACAAATGCCATTCTATGATTATATATATTAAATATAGGTTCATTGCTTAAAAAAGTTATTGCTAAATCAGGCAACGCAACAACCCAAAATAATCCTGTAATCACAAAGAAAACAAACGGGCCTAATAAATACAATAAAGTGTCTTTTTTACTTTCATCAACAACTTTTTGATAAACAAACGTAAGTTTTGTAATTAGCGTTTTTACCATTTTGCCGTATGAATCTCCAAGATATGAATATCTAAAAAAGAAAAAATTCTCCTCTTCCGCTGAACTTCTGTCATAATCTTCTACATAAGCATTCCGGACAAAATTATCTATGCTTTCTTGTCTCACGTGAGAATAATGTGGAATTATGATGAAAAACGCTACGACAAACCAAATCAAGCTTATAACTCCGGTTTGAATAGCTAGTTTACTATTCCTAAAATATAAAAATATACTCGCTAAAAATAGAATTGCTCCAATTTCTTCTTTACCTAGCAACATAAAAACTATCAAAGTCCAATATATTATCCTTTTTAGTAAATTTCGTTTATTAATATTTCCATCGAGCTTTATAGGTGTATTTACTAAATAGTCATTTTTATTTAGAAACCAAAATACCCAAATCAATAATGGGGCCACGAATGATATACCGTGATAACCTGTCCAGACCAATGTATACCCGTTAGCTGGATAAAGTATGTATATTATTACCATTATAAATGCAATCAATGAACTCCTTGTATATTTTTTTGTAATCCAATACAAAGGGAATATTGCAGATAGTATAACTAGGTGTTGTGCAAACACTAGTGTCATAGGACTACTTACAATTAGGTACAAAGGTATAATCAAAAGAATAATAGGGTCAACATGACTCATCCCCCATCTAGGCATATTGGTTCCAAATTGGTCGGTTAAAACCATAAAATCACCGTGCAAGGTATTATGTAGCATTTGCGTCATATTGCCCAAATCAAACTTCCCATACTCAAAATTTAAATATCTTTTATATGCAAGTAGAAAAGAATACCCCACTGTTAATAGATAAATAACAAATAATATCGCGAATTCAAAATATTTGGATTTTCCTCTAATCTCTTGAAGAAACATAGTTAATAAGTGTATTAGATACTCGTACTATTTAAGTTGGTGGTGTTTTCACCTTTACTGTTATCACCTTTTTTTGCATTTGTACTCTTTTTACCTGGTATAAATATTGTAGAAACTAGAATTCCAATACCAATACCTAATATAAAGCTCGGTATGGCTATACCCATTGTATCAGTCAAGTTATATAATTCACGCAACACTAAACTAACAGGAAACGCCAATATTATCAAAAGAACGGATAAAAAAACTAGTATTTTTTTCTTGTTAAACATAATAAATACATAATACATACTAATAAAATTTTTTTCTATACCTAATTATAGAAAAAAATAGTACTTTATAATAGAATGTCACCTATGACAAACCTATACAATCGATTAAAATTCTACATAATAAATAATAAAGCACACCTGAGATTTCTAGCGATTATTTTTCTAATATTTTTTATTCCTCGGGTAATATCACTCGGTGCTGATATCGGTGGTGCAGATATACAATTTTGGTATCCCAGATCACACAATTTTGTTCATGAATTTCTGAGGGGACATTACCAAGAAACATATCAAAAGTACCATCCAGGTGTAACCGTTATGATAAATAGTGGTACAACCTTAACTACCTTTGAATTTTTGTTTGAAAAACTTTTTCATTTTAATCCACGGTATATTCCGCAACAATTTACACGATTAAATTTTGCCGCAAAATTCCCGTTAGTTCTTATAATAGCAACTTTATTAACCTACTCTAGTTATTTACTCTCTAAAATAACAAATAATAAAAAATATGTTTATCTGTTCGCCGTAATACTTTCGTTAGAACCATTTTTTCTGGGTATTAGTAGATTTTTCCATTTAACTGCACTATCAGGAGTATTTGGATTTGCATCATTTATATCAATATACTATTACTATTTTCAGAAGAAAAAACATCTATATTTTTTCATTCTCTCCGCAGTCTTTTTAGGACTCGGTACGTTAACAAAAGTAGACGCATTAATAGCAGGATTAATTAATGGGCTGTTTTTTATTATATATGAATTCCACTTTACATACACTAATCAAAGGAGCATATTAAAATCGGCGTGGTCAGTGGTTAAATATGGCTTGTTCTACTCGTTTTTAACGATATTTACTTTCTTCATACTTTTTCCTTCCATGTGGGTAGCGCCTCTGTGGACAGTTCAAGAAATGATTCATGACGGTCTTGAAGATACGGCATTTGGGAATAAAGGTGGGGCTTCTATAACAAACATAAGAGCAATATTTTATCCTGAAATAACTTTTTTACGAAGTTCCCCAATAATGACAATCTCTGTTATCGCAGGTTTATTCGTATTAATTAAAAACATATTTATCGCTATTAAAAAACACAAAAGATTGAATCAGACGCAACAAATTATTTTATGGGCGTTTATTTATACTGCATTGTACATGGCTATATTAACAATTCCAAGCAAGACAAAAGACAGATATGCTGCTGTTTTTTATCCATCCTTGTCTATAATAGGAGCTTGGGCGCTATATTGCATATATAAAATTAACAAATACTTTAAATATGGAACATTAATAATTCTGTTATTATCTTACGGATTCATTATATATAGGTATCATCCTGTTTATTCTTTTTATTATAACGACTTAATAGGTGGGCAAAAAGGAATCGAACGTCATAACATGCCAGTCATTAATAGGGGTGAATACTATGCACAAGTTGCATTTTATATTAATAAAAATGACCCTGATGCAATAGTTAAAAATGTAATAACTGTACATAGAAGTAAGATTCCGTCTTTTCAAAGATTTTTCTACGGTACAACATATACAAATCCTAAATTTTTACCTGATGGAGCCAATGCGGATTATATGATCTTTCACCCAAATGATTTATATATGTTACTAAAAGATAATTGTACATTTATAAAGGCATTTGGCCCAAGATATCCAATGGGATATGACATGCTATATTTATATAAATGTGAAGGTATAAACAATACCTATAAAAAAATGAAGAACTAATCTTCTTCGATTGAGTTAACCTTAAATATAAATATTGGCGGACCCAATCTATCAGAATTATCAACAAACAACAATAAATCAGCATCTTTTAGTATAGGCTTTGAATTCCCTTTTAATGTTTCGGGATCACGATCCCCTGTTGTTAAATCTTCCTTTTTAAGCCCATACTCACCAATAATTACATATAAAGGTGGGGATTCTTTTATATTTGACCTATCTAATTTCTTTATACGACTGGTCTGATTTTTTCTAAAAGGTACAACATCTAATTTATCTCCAACAACATATAAATAATCACTATCTTTTTCATCTGGCAAATTATTCTTTACCCATTTGTAAGCAATATTTCTAGTATCTCTTTTAGAAAAATAATATGTATGACTTACTGAAATTAATAATGAAGGTAAAATTAATATAAAAACTAATAGATGCAATAATAAATTTGTATATTTCTTAGAAAATTTTAATTTTTCTTTTGAATAAACTAATATATCATAAATAAACTTACCTATTACTAAAACATACATGGGAGAAAGAAAGAGAAAATAATGACTTGGGGATCTATTAAATCTACTGATATAAAAAGAAATTATAATAACTGGAAATAGTAATAATGTAGTTTTGTCGTCTCTTTTATTAAAAAATAAAAATAGTATTATTAGAGTTATAAATATCACCCATATAAAAAAGCCTAAATCTTGTTTGAACATTACAAAAAATGTTTCATAAAGACTTATTGGATAAACTTCCCAAGGTAGTTTTCCTACATTTTGAAATTGCCACAATACACCTTTTCCGTATTCATGAGACCAAAATAATTTATGATCCAATAATGCATAAGGAGTTCCAATAAAAAATACAATTACAGAAACTATTCCTGAATAAATCAAGTTAAGTATATTTTTTATTTTAAACCATGCTTTTTTATTACGCTTAAAATGTAATAAATATGCTAATAATAAAATTATGAATAGCAAAAAACCATTATATTTAGTAGAGGTAGTTAACCCAATAAAAATACCTGACAAAATAAAATCTCTAGTTTTTGCAGATTGATATACTTTATATATAAAAATAAGTGATAATGAAACGAAAAATGTTTGTGCCACATCAAGTTTAGCCAAATGTGATTCGTATACATGAATGGGTAGTACAGATATTATTAACGCAGAAAGTAACGCTACTTTTTGATTTTTAAATATAAGATTTCCTAAATAATAAATAACAAAGATTGTTGATGTACCCAAAAACACAGTTACCAATCTGGATACAAAAAAGAATGGTGCGGTAGAATACCACACATCAGGTAATGTAACAAACAAACTTAAAAACTTCCTAAATAAATAAAAAATAAAATATGCAAATCCGTTAATATAAAAATATAAATGTGGCCAATCAAATCTTTCTGGATTTAAATTATGCTTTAAACCTAGTGCAGAACTTACTACAGAAGGTTCATCTATATTTAGTGCTAGTGGTAAACCATACCATATACCTATAAATCTAATTAAGAATCCAAAAAATATTATTACCCATAAAATTTTAGGTATTTTTTTTAAATAATCTTTAACTGATATTAACAAAATTTTTATTCGCATAATAATTTACCATTTGGATATATTTCGTTTGAACCATAGATTATTGTGGCAGGTTCTCCTCCTACATAAATTGTTTTTAATTTGTGATAATACTTTGGAATTTTGGTTCTACCTTCCCAAAACCAACTGTGTGGCCCGTAAACATAAATAATGTTATCTGCATCTACTTCTAAAGGGCCTTTATCACCTTGCTTTTGATCTTTTTTTAAATAAAAATATGTTATTGAGTTTTTCTCATTTGAATTAAAACTTCCCTTAAGACATCCTTCTTCATATAATTTAGCAATTTGATCCCATCCCCTATAATGGTTAAACCCAAAAACTCCATCAATTTTTTTGTGGCTTACATGTTCTAATCTGTAAATAGTGTTTCCAAAAACATCATTTTTATCCCACCAAGGATATTCTGGACTTTTATCAACAAACATTACCCAATTTACATGAGAAATATATAAAACAATAAGAAAAGTTAATACTAAATATAATGTCTTTAGATATTTATTTTTTAGCATATTATACAATTCAACAAAGGCAAATGATGATAAAAGAAATAAAGGCAAAATTGATACATAAACATGCGTTCTAGGGTCTTTCATAATAAACCAATAAAACGAATAACTTCCTAAAAACCATGAAACTAACGAAGCATATGTCCATTTAATCTTAGGATAAACCATTAAATATAAACTAACTACAATTGATGAAAAAATCACGACAACAGATGATGTTCTAGGTTTAATTGGATATAAACTAAAAATTGTTCCACCAAAAATTAGTAAAACAAAAAGGATATATGAAATTTTAACCCATTTCTCACTTATTTTAAAATGTTTTAATCTTACATATGAAAAATTTTTATATAAAATTACTAACGCAATAATTCCTAATGCAAACAATAAATACCAACTAAATCTAGGTGCATACATCGTTATTAATTTTAAAGTTATCCCTGTTCTTGGCATTAACCCCCCACCCAACAATCTATTTTCAAGGTATCCTGATGTTTTATTTTCAAATTGGCTATTTAGATAAAATGGAATATAGTAAATTAGTGCAGGAACCAAAGTAACACTAAAAAACACGAGTGCTGACTTAAAATATTTAATTGCATAACCTAAAACTACCTTTTTGGTTTTCTCTTCACTAAAATATATATCTCTAATAAATTTACCTATAAACCCAGCAATAAAAAACGGAAAAACCGAAAGAGTATCGTAGTGCGCAAGAAGTGCCAAAGTCATTATTAGCCCAGATACTATATACCACTTATATTTATTTGCATCCAACGCTTTTATAAACCAATAGACACCAATTGGTATCAAAAAGTACATAAATGCCTGATATTGTGTAATTCTTGCAAATGCTATAAATAAGCCGTTTATTGCTAGAAATAAAACCGCCGTTATCGCAACTGTTTTGTCAAAAATTTTTGCGCTTAATCTATACAATGTATAGAAAGCCAAAGTCCCAAATATAAAAAACGGTAATCTTATCTGCCATTCATTATGATAACCAAACAATTTAACATTTAAAATGTTAATCACATATTGCATTGGGCCACGCTTTTGTGAAAACAAATAATTTATCCAACCGTCTTTAACACCATATAAAAATGTCATTGGGTTTACTTCATCACCCTGGAAATCAGAATATCCTAAGCCTTGGTATCTTACCCAAATAGAATAAATAATAAACCCAAAGATGATTAAAATAACGACAACAGAATAATCGACTTCATCAAACCATTGTTTCGTTGTCTTTTTTAAATTTTCGTAGGTTTCTACTAAACTCATAAGATTGATTTTAACAAACTAAGATAATTTTGCACCATTGATTTTTGACTAAATTGTGCAATCCCCTTTTTATATGCATTTTCACTTAATTCTTTAAGTTTTCTTCTATCGTTATATAGTAATGATATTAACGAAGATAACTTTATAACATCATTTTCATTTACCAAATAACCGTTAAGATTATTGTCAATTAGTTCAACTAAACCGCCTTTTTTAGTTGCTATAACAGGCAACCCAGAACAAAACGCTTCGGATATAGTCATTGGATGTCCTTCTTCTCGCCTGGTAGGAAAAATAAATAGATGACTCTTTTGATAAAATTCAATTAATTCATCATTTCTTTTTGGACCAAGCATTTTTACAACAGAATCTAAGTTGTATTTGCTAATTTGAGTTTTGAAATCATTAATATGAGACTGAATTCCATTGCCTATTATCAAAAACTCTATGTTTGTAATACCTTTTTCATCAATAAGTTTATTTGCAACTTCAATTATCGTATCGACTCCCTTTTCCCTATCAACTCTTCCGATATATAAACACGTAAATTTATCATATTTATTATTACTCGGTTTAAATTTAGACTCATCAACACCGTTATAAATTACTACAACCTTTTGTATTAATTTAGGATGGTCTTGTGCAAATTGTTGTTTTAATCGTTTGCTTACAGCAACTACCTTATCAACTTTATTAAAAAATTTTCTATTTGCAGTGTATAATTCGAACACCATACTAGGCAAATCTACTGCTAAAAACCTTCCCCAATTCATTAAAGTCTTATTAGCTTTAAATCTATTCTTAATTTCTGATTTAATGGTTCCATGAATAATTGCTAAGGATGGTAAATTAAAGTCAGAATCGTTAATAACACCATACCCTATGGTACTTTGGCTAATAACCACATCAAAAGGTTTATTTTCATGTAATTTTTTAAAAACTTTTTTGCTCTCCTCAAAATAATTTTTCTTTCCCTCTACTGAAATACCACGCTTTAATAACCCAAGTTTCAAAAATATCTGTTCCCATTTAGTTAAGGGCCTTAACCCAGGTGTGGTATCTCCTATGTAATAATAATCAACACCCTTTTCTGTAATTTCAACATCATCTTTGTTTATCTTTTCTGTTGGGAATTTTGAATAAGACGTAGTTATAACTGTTATGTTTGCACCAACCGATGCTAATCCTTCAACCAAATTTTTTAGTTGTGTTTCCATTCCGCCCGAAGATATATGCTTTGTTGTTGACCTAGATAAAACTGCAATCCTCATAAGTCAGTTATACATTACTTTCTATACTTTGCCAAATATTAGTAAAAAAGGATTACCTATTTTTTATAATTTTGTTAAACAAATTTACATACTCTTTTGTAATCTCTTTATGATCATATTTTTTTACATCGATTATGTTGTTCTCTGACATTTTTGTACGCAATTCTTTATCACTATACAATTCTTTTATTTTATCAGCTAAATCATCAATGTTTTCATTCTCAAAAAACAAACAATTTCTTCTATTTTTTAATATTGTTGCTAACCCACCAGTTCTAGAAGCAATTATAGGTGTACCAGTTGCCATCATTTCTAATGCAACAATTCCAAACGGTTCAATTCTAGACGGTATAACACCAAATATGGCTGCTTTTTGATACTTATTCTTAGATTCAGTATCCACTTTTCCTAATCCAAAATTAACCTTACCCTTAATATTAAGCACATCAGCCAATTCTAATATAGAATCCAACTCCTCTCCTCTTCCTTCTATAAATAATGAAAAATTTTCTATATTAGCTTTTGCAAATGCTCTTAATAAAACATCCACACCTTTTTTATGAACCATTCTCCCAACAAAAAAGATATAATCATTTGAGAAATACGGCCTAGGTTCGACTTTCGAAAACGCTTCTACATCAATTCCATTTGGAATTATAACAACTTTTCTACTGTATCTATTAAATCTTTTGTTAAAATCATTCCTCATATATTCTGAATTCACAACTATTTTATCTGCTTTTTTTACAAGTTTAGATATAAAATGAGAATAAGATTGTTTATAACTGAATACATGTAAATCATTGCCATGAATATTTAACACTAATGGTTTATGTACAAAAAACAACATTACATATACATAAAAAGCCGAATCATCAGGAAAATGATAATTTATTACATCAAAGTTTTGTTTTTTTACAAAGTTTATAAATGAAATTGTAGAAACCACAACTCTATATGGAAATGCTAAATACCCTAAAAATGATCTAGGTAAATTTATCCAAAATCTATATATTTCATAATTTTCTGTATCACTATCTTTAGATTTTATACTTAAAAATCCATACAAAATTTTCAATAGTAACCGCTTATATTTACTAAATTCATCATAATTAGGATACTTAGATTTAATATATTGATCTAGTGTTAATGAAGTTACAACTGTAACTGAATGGTTAAGTGATAAATTTTCAGCTAGGGTTTCAACTACTGCCTCAACGCCTCCGACAAGTGGTCTAAATCGGGATGTGATTAATAAAATTTTCATATTTGTATGCTATATTTTACTAAATTTTAGCGTATTTTACGAGAACCAAAGACTATTTATAGTTTTTGCATAAAAATCCTAATAAGGCTGTATTAAATTCCTGGTATCTCTCTAAAATTGGCACATGCCCACACCTTTCAAATATGAAAAGTTCTGATTGTGGAATCCTTTCATATGTTTTTCTTGCGTGTCTTACTGGTAAAATTCTGTCATTTATTCCCCATATTATTAAAACAGGCATTCTTAATTCTTTTAATCTATTTGTGTACACAATCTTCTGACCTTTAACACTTAAAAAGTTTGGCGAAAGAACATTCATTAACTCAGTAACATGATCTTTTAGACGCCAATGTTTATAACTTAATATTTGATCTTCATCTAATAAATTCGAATTCACTGACACGAAATGTGTACTTTTCTCGATTAATTCATCTTTTAATGATAATTGTGATAATTTTGTATTAACAAGCTTTGTATGCCCTATTATATTTATTACCGAAACCTGGTTACCAAGTCCTGCACTAGAAACTAATACTAAATTATCCACCAAATCCGGATATTTTAATGAAAAATCAAGTGAAATGCCGCCCCCCATTGAATGCCCAACTAGTGTTAATCTAGTAATATTAAGTTTATCTACAAACTCTTTTACATATTTTGTAAATAAAGTATAGGAAGCATCGTCAGGTGATATTTTGGTAACATCTGGTACATCCGATCTTCCAAAAGATGGTAAATCTAGTGCTATAACTCTATATTTTTTTGCTAATACATCAATATTGCGCTTAAAATTTATAGCGGCACCACCTAATCCATGTAGTAACAACACAACTGGCCCTTCACCCTTTTCGTAATATGCAAGTTTTATGTCGCCAGTTTTTATAAATTTAGGGGAATTCCAAAATTTTTCACTTGTCTTAAACTGTAACTTATTTTTATCAGTCATACACTAATTGTACAGAGATTATAATATTATTCAAACTATTTACGATGTTCAAAAACCCATTCATAAACTTTATCTACCTCTTTTGCTTTTGCTTCCCAACTATATACATCATAAATACGCTTTGTATTTACGATTGGCTTTGATTCTACAAATTCTTTTATTTCCTTCGCAACTGTTTTAGGAGCTTTCGATGAAAAGTATTTTAACCCTTTTATAGTGCCTTTTGTTTTAAAACCAGATGCTATAACAGGTGTACCACTACCTAATGATTCTAATACAACCTTAGGTAAGCCTTCTGCTTGGGAGGGCATTGCAAATACATCTGCATTTTTATAATAAACTGCAAGATCAGAGTTAGGAACATAACCTTGCCAAATTATTCTGTGCTCAACACCTAAATTTTCAGCCATATCTTTTAACTCGTTAAAATATTCTTCATCTTCAAATGTTCCTATCCATCTCACATAATATTCTGGTGGTAAATACTTCAAGGCCTCTATTAAAATATCTGGGCCTTTTCTCGGAATTATTTTTCCAACACATAAAATTTCTGTCCCGCTTTTATCGATAGGTTTATTATTTAAAGGTTTGGTTTTAAATATTTCTGTTTCTAGACCAGACTCAACAACAAACAATTTTTCTTTTTTAGGGCGGTAATACTCATACATCTTTTCTCTATTAGATTCAGATACAAATATACATGCGTCCGCAACTTTAACAGAAGTTCTATCTGCTAATTCCCATAAAGGATTTTCAAAATATTTTTGCATAAACTTCATTTTTTCTCCTTTTTCTATGGCTTTTTCTTTTCTTTCTTTTGCAACTATATGAAAATGAGCAACATAAGGCGTTTTATCTAACCAACCAAAAAGAAGTTTATAAATATTAAACCATAGCATGGTATGCCCATGCCCATGTACTATGCTAATTTTTTTTCTAGATAACTTTCTAAATATATAATCAACCAATACACAAGGCGAAGTTGTCAAAAATGGGCCGAGATGCTTTGACAATGCTCTTGGTAAATACACCACTTTCACATTTTTTTCAGGTAAATCTGTAAATTTTCCCTTCAATAATCTTCTGCCCCCTAATGATCCGGTTAATACCGTAACCTTATGACCTAACTTACCTTGCGCCTTAGACAGATAATAAGGTGCCGGAGCAAGACCATTCCATGGTGTCGGCCAATCGTATACAATTCTTAATATGTTTAACTTTTTATTCATATGATTTATTTAATAATAATTCAAATTATTGTTAACGCAATAATATTTAAACAATATAGTTACTAATCATTATCACTAATTCCTTCATCAAAAGCTTTCTTATCAACATGCCAATCAGGCAATAATGTAACAAAACCACCAAATAAACCAGTACTAAATCTAGTTAGATGCACGATTAA
>Ga0256914_1002421_pt1 | contig 15590 bp, 12 predicted proteins | sample HulkmetaG_FD_191571 | JGI IMG/M metagenome (GOLD analysis project Ga0256914, IMG submission 191571) | Hydrothermal chimney microbial communities from Main Endeavour vent field at the Juan de Fuca Ridge, Pacific Ocean - Hulk | ecosystem: Environmental > Aquatic > Marine > Hydrothermal vents ... | reverse complement strand
CATCCCGGGGTGCGGAGGGCGCTGTCTCGTCGTCGGGCGCGACGAGCCCCAGGATGGGCCCGCCCAGGGCATGAACGGCGTCGCCATAGCTGGCGGGTGCGTCGCCATAATCATGGGCTTGTTGAAAGGCGAGGGCGGTCATGGCGGCCGCGGGGCGAGCCGAAGCCAATCCCAGGCCCATGAACACAAAAAGGAAGCTGAGGAGTATCCCCAAAGGGATGCGGGAACCAGAATACCTGAACATCTTTTTCTCCGGTGAAAAATGGGGCATGGTACGAATTTGTCTGACGCCGGGCGCAAAGTCCCATTTATTTGCTCTATTTTACCACAGATGCAACCGTATAGCGCGACAGTAACTACTAACGTACCCGACTTCAATCACCACAAAGGCGCCCAAGCTTACGCATCTGCCCTGTTACGCATAAAAAACGCCCCGGACATCATCGACATCCGGGGCGGGTAAAGCCAGGTGTGGCCATCGAGCTTAGGGCGCTTCGATAGCGTTGTTCTCGATGCGGTAATTATAAATATCCTTCATCCGGTACAAATCCTGTTGCAGGATAAAGAAGCCATGCCAGTGGGCCCAGTCGGGAGCGCCCATCATAGCGCCCTGGCGGGCACGACGGCCTTCGTGATGCCAGAGATGATAGTACAATTTCTGGAATTCGTCGGCCCAGGGATTCTCTTTGAGCAAGCCCTTCTCTTTCAGGTCTTTCAACATGGCCAGAGCTGGGTCGTAATAGGCTTCGTTGTAAAGCTTGACAGCTTTGTCGCCGTGAGAGAAGTAGGAATCGGTCATGCGCTGCGAGTGACAGGCGGTGCAAACCATCTTCATCTTGGCCCGGCCTTGCTCGCCATCGCCAGTGAGGCCACTCATGGGATCGGGCGTGTTGCGGACACCGGAGCGTTTGCCCCACAGATTCCAGTACAGGCGGTCAGAGACATTGTGGGTGGTAGTCAGTTCGCCAATGCCGCTCATGTGGCAGGTGGCGCAAGTGGGCGCTCGATAATCGCCCGGTTCCCAAGCATCGGGGGCACTGTCCCACTTCCATTCGTGACCTTCGGCCATGAAAATTTGGCCATGTTTGGTATTCTCATAAATCTCGATATCGGGGTGATCCGGGCCCAAGTGGCAGGAACCACAAGCTTCGGGCTTGCGAGCCTCGGCAATAGAGAATTTATGACGGGTATGGCAAACGGTGCAGTTGCCAATGCTGCCATCAGGATACACATTACCGATACCGGCAGAAGGCCAGGTTTCAGGTGTGGGATTACCCTGGTCATCAAGCTGAATCGTAACGCCATGACACTGCATACAGCCTGTTTCTTGGCTGGCATTGTTCAGATCAGGATGATCTTGACCTTCATGGTGATGAATCAGTGTCTGCATCGAATCTTTAGCTTCGACCTGCAAAGCTGCACGATGGTGGCCACTGTGATCGAACTCTTCGACCTCGCTGGGATGACATTCGGCGCAGCGGCTGGGCGGAACCAGGGTCGAAATATAAACATCAGTTCCAATTAGCGATTCATGCTGGGTGGCTGTGGGATCATCTTTATCGACCACATGGCAGTCCAGACAACTCACACCAACATGTCCGTGACGACTCTCTCGCCAGTCATTGACAATACCGGGCGTTTCATCGGCATGGCAAGCAACACAGTCTTTGGCAACCTCATCCAGGCCGCGAGTCACGGCAAGGCTGCTGGCAGGATTGATAGCCCCGACATTGCGGTTGACCTCGACCACGATGGCCTTGGGACTAACAGCCACTGCAGCGGGCGCTGCTGCCGCCTCTTTGGGGGCAGCGGACAGAGGCTCCTGGCTAGGGGCACATCCGGCCAGAATGCCAACGATAAGCAATCCCATAACCAAAAGAATGAGAATGCTCCATTTACCAGATTGTTTCATTGTTTTCCTCCTCAATACGCTTCGTTGGGATTGGCAATATGATAAGACAAATTTTTGTGTCCGACATCTTCATGGCACGAAACACAGTGTTTATCGGTCGTGCCCAAGAAATACTCTTTATGAGGCAAGAATGCCTTGTGATTGCTCTTGGTGGCGTCCTGCAGGTTTTCGTGGCAGCTCAAACAGCCAGAATCATAGGTGAATTCCTCACGACGCTCGCGCGAAGCTTCCCAATCAATCTGGCTTGTATCCTCGGTATTCTCGACAATGAAGTCGTGCATGCCCGTTTTGGCTTTGCTCACAAAATAGGCCATTGAACTGCTTTTATCCAGATGGCAATCAGTACAGGCTGCTTGCACCCCAAATTGATTTCTCCCGCCATGCACATCTTCTTCATAGGCTGCCGCAAAGGGTTTCATCGAATGACACGAAACACAGAACCCCTCATGCGATGTCCGATGGAAGGTTTCATCGGTGACAGCCCACGACAGCGTGGCAAAGAGCGCCACTAGCAGACCGACAGCGACAACAATCAAAAGTGTGCGCAGCCATTTGGGTGTTTTACAGAATGAGTCTCTCATTGGCTTGATGTTTTTATGACGGATGGCTGTTTAGGTGAATGACAATAGCATGAATCCAAAGTGAGTATTCTTAATACTACATTAATTACTCACTTATGTCCTTGCAGTTTCGCAACTTAGCGCAGGTATTTTTGCAAGTCAACGTCACGAACCATCCATTGCCAGCGATTCTAATTGTTCGGGGCGGCAAAGAATGACACGACGACGCCCAGTAAGAATAAGTTCATCATTTTCCCAGCGGCGGAAGATGCGGGAAACACTGTAGATGTTTGTGCCCGACATCTCGGCCAAATCGCGATGTGTTAGAGGTACATTAATCAAAATACCCTCGGGCGCTTGTTTACCCAATGAGTCGGCCAATGACAGCAATGAGTACGCTACACGCTGCTCGATGCGATCGGTAGCCAATTTTTGAACTTTCGATTGCAGACAAATCACACGATCGGTCAGCGATGAGATGATGGTGCTGGTCAATTTCGGGGAGCTGTACACCAACGATCGTATGAACTCGGCATCCCACACAAAAAGCTCGCAGGGTTCGATGACTTCGGCTGAAACAGGGTAATCTTTGTGAGCCAGCGATACAAAGAAACCAAGATGATGGCCAGGCCCGATGATGTCGATGATAACCCGTTTGCCCCCTGGCGTGAGCAAAAGTAGCCGAATTTCACCACTCAGCAGCACATAGCAGGCATCTGCCGGTTCGCCCTGATTCAAAAGATAGGTGCCGCGCTTGGCAGTAACGGGCCGCCCGTTGGCCAACAAGGCATCGCAAACAGGGGGTTCCAGATTTTTGAGCAGCTTTGTGCCGCAAGTCAACGAGTGAACAACATCGGGCGGTAAACTTGTAGAGCGGATGGGAGCAACGTATTTTTTAGCGCGAGTCGCCATTCGTATTGATGTCCTCTGATGATAAGATGTCACGTGTGTTGAGATGATACAGACCATAAGCTGCGGCCAGCACTTCGATGGGATGGCGGCTATCCTGGCCTGAGCCATGTTCAATCTGCCAACGGCATGTCTCTGAATCGCAAGCATTGAACTCGGTGTGATGATGCTCAGCCTCATCCAAAATAAAATCGAAAAGCTCCTGGCCGATTTGCATGGCAATATCATACTTTTCTTTCTTGTAACCGTAGGTTCCGGCAATGCCGCAGCAGCGAGCATGACTTTCGTGAAGGGTTATGCCAGGAATCATGGCAAGCACATCCATGGCAGGGCTGCCCACCTTGTGCGCCCGGTACTGGCAGGGCTGGTGGTAGGGGATAACCCAATCCACGGGAACAAAATCCCGGGGTAATTCCGCCTCGTGCTCCCGAATCCACTCGAAAATGTCCCACACAGCCCCGGTTAGGCTTTGGCTGGCAGGCGTATGTCGGTCCAGCAGATGCGGCGCTTCTTCCTTGAGGGTCAATGTGCAACTGGTGCTGGTTCCCACAATGTCGTAACCCTGCTGGGCATAAGGCCCCAGCTTGCGCAAATTGCCATCATACAACTTGCCCGCGGCCTTGAATTCGCCATTGCTGAGCATAGGCAAGCCGCAACAATTTTGCGGCGGAATAATCACCTCGTAGCCCATGTGCTCCAAAACCAGCACCGCAGCTTTGCCGATGAAGGGTTCGTAATACTGCGTGGCACAGCCATGAAAATAAACCACCTTCTTATCCGAAATCAAACGCTGTGCATAGCGAGCCTCCCACCATTTGATGAAAGTGCCGCTGGTACTCCAACGGGGCAAGGGGGCTTCTTTGGCAATGCCCAAAAAGGCATCGGCAGCAGCCCGGCTCACAGGATGATGCAGCACAAAATTGGCCAGGCCCGGCACATAGCTGCCCACCTTGCCCATAAGCTCGTTGCGCCCCAGCAATCGATTGCGCAACGGCATGCCCTGTTCTGCCACCAACGCGGCCCGGGCCCGGGCATTCATCTCCATGATGTTCACATCGTTGGGACAAACCTCATTGCAAACACGGCAGCCGGAACAATAATCCACCGACGCATCGGGCGAAGGCTGCCCCAGATGCCGAAAACGCTGCGCTTGCGGGCCCGCGTACTTGGGACCGGGAAACAAATCGGTCACCTGGGCCACCGGGCAATGACTCACACAAATGTTGCACTTAATGCACTGATCCAACGACGCCTCGGGCGGCAGCCACAAATCGCTCATAGCGCCTCCAACCAATGCTGAACCGCGGCATAGGCGGTGGCAATGGCAATCCCCTCGCGGCTGCGCTCAGCAATAGAGGCCGCACCATCCAGCAGATTGCCCGCCACCCACAAATTTTCGTAGATACGCCTTTGGTTGGCATCCACCGGACGCAAATCAGCGCCGGCAGACACCCCCCCCAGAAAGATGGGATGTCCCTGCGGCGAAAGAAAATCATTGTGGAACCACTGACTACGCTGCTGCGGCAAAGTCAACGGCAAATCGAAGATGCGCTCCCACACATGCCCGCTGGCATCGCTGACAAAACCGCCCCCCAAAATGCCACCAGTGGCCAGCAAATACGCTCGGGCCCGATGCTTGACCGGTCGGGCGCTGCTGCGACTGCTGACCCACTCAATACGACCATTCTCAGCCGCAAAATCGCTCACGGTCATCCCCAAATCCAGATGCACCCTTTGCCGCAGATGATTGAAAAGACGCAAACCGGGCACACTGGGGGGCAACGTAGGAATTTCAAACACTGGCGCATCCAGCAAGGCCTGTAACATGGCCCAGGTTTGTTGATGTCGTTCCAGCCCCAAAATAGCGGGTAGCCCCACCCGTTGCCCCGGACGCACCCATGGCCTGAGAGCCGCGGCCAAACGAGTCACCACCTCGGGCGCATCCAGAGCCTGAGCCAAATGCACCGGACTAAAATCGCTGCGCCCGGTGATGCTTTCGATGGGCAAAAAAACCGCTCGTGCGTTGAATCCCTGCTTGCGCAAATTCTCGGCAATCAACTGCGGATAAAAATCGCGCAGGGCGTGGAATCCGGCAATGAGATAGGGCCGCTCATCACGCATATCACCCGCCAACTGCGCCCGCGGCGCCAAATAAACAGGTCGGGCCGCGCCCGCAGCCGATGGCAACAACAAAGCCGCGTCCTCGCTGCCAGCCCCCTCATAAGCCAGCCCCAGCGACGCCGTGAGAGTCGAGAACCAACTCAGAGACGCGCGCAAACGCGCATCCCCCACCAAAGCATAAGGATGCCGGGGCCGTGCGTCAAAAAGCGCGGGCATCGCAGCAAAAGGCTGCATCACCGGCGCCCGCTTGCCTGGCAAATAGCCCAGCAAATCCACAGTTCCAGCATGCCAGTGCGTCGCGCCCGCACCTGTTGCCAGCACCCGCACCCGCGCACCCGCCTGCCGCGCGGCCACACCTGCCAGCAAACCGCTCAAACCAGCGCCAATCACCAACAAATCAAGCATCAGTAGACTCCTGATGATAAAAATCGCTCAGCGGACTCTTAAGCTGGGCATCGGGCAAATGATCGGCATTGAGAATACTCAAATAAATCAACTGATCCAGCGCCTCTTGCTTGAGCTGCTGCCCCCAGACAATGGGACGCACCCCTTTCCAGCGTTCTTGCAAAAAATCACGCAAAAGCAAATTGGGATTGTACAACTGGCTGGCCCGCACCGTATCGCTACTCCCGCCCTGCTCTGAGGCCCAGGCAGCGTTTCCGGTTTCGGCGCTAAGGCCCTTTTCTAACTTGAGTTCATGAACCACCCCCACCGCGCGGTAGGTGCAAAAACCACCCTGACAAGGCCCCATACCCAAACGCACATCCCGACGCAAATCATCCAATCCCACCGTAGGATTCTGCCGCACAGCATCCTCCAACATGCCGCGCGTCACCAGCTCGCATTCGCAGATGAGCTGATTTTGCCAACGGTTTCGCTCCACATCCTGCAAGCGATGCCCCAGCCAATAGGCGCCCTTCTCGGCGCCCGGAACTGGCGTCGAGGCAGTGGTGCAGGGCCGGCGCGGGCCTAAAATCGCAGCAGCCAAATCCACCGTGCGCTCCGCCATCATGCGAAAAGTTGTCAATTTACCCCCGGTAATAGTAATCAACCGGGCCACACCATCCCGGACATGATGATTCAGCAAAGTAAACTTGCGGCTAATATCCCGATCATCACTCACCGCGGTCTCGCGATAAAGAGGTCGCACGCCCGCCCACGCCCGCAGAATGCGCGTCTGCGCAAAGCCGGGAATCATCTTCTCGCCCTCGGTCAGCATTTTTTGAATTTCCCATTCTTCAATAGTCAGATGCTCCAAATCTGACACCGCGGTATCGGTCGTGCCAATGATGGAAACAGTGTGCGCCGGAACCAGAATATCGCCATCGCCGGGCCATTTGCAGCGATTGATAACCCGATTGACCAGACGATGCGCTGTAGCCAGCATCACCCCCTTGCCAGGCACAATATCCACCGACACGTCCGCCATGGCTGCGATACGCCCGCTCCAGGCCCCCGCGGCATTAATCACCAATGCCGCGTGAATAAGCACCCGCTCATCCCGCACAACATCTTGCACCTGAGCGCCAATCACGCGGCGGGCATCGTCATCACCTGCCACCAGCAAACTCACCACCTGATGATAGGTGAAAATACGGGCGCCGGCCAGCCGTGCGGCCTGCATCGTAGCATGAATCAGCTTAAAACCATCCACACTGGCATCGGGCACAGCAAACACCTGATTAATGGCTGGATTCAGCCGCGGTTCCAGGCGCAAGGCCGCGGCCACAGAAATCTCATCGCAGGGAATGCCAGCCTGGGCGCATCCTTGCACAAATCGCTGCGGATAGTCGCTTTGAGCATCTTCGGGCGTAACCACAAAAAAACCACCAGTATCTTCGATGCAATGAGCATGGGTTTGTCGCAGGATGCGATTCTCGTGGATGCACTCCTGTGCGCTGATAGCATCCTTAACAGCGTAGCGTCCGCCGCTGTGCAGCAATCCATGAAACCGCCCAGATGTGCCATGTCCCACATCCCGTTGTTCCACCAGGATGACATCGAAACCGCGCAGCGCTGCATCCCAGGCCACGCCCGCCCCGGTCACACCTCCGCCGATGACTAAAATCTCGGTAGTGAGGGTTTTCATGCCTGCTCCGCTGTCATCTTGCAAAAGCTTGTCTCACGCCAAGGTGCAAAGCGCTCCAGCGAAGAAGATGCGCAAAATGATTTGGGTAGCTTTCTGGAACTCAGCTTAATGTTCACTACGAATCACTCCTCTGCACCCAATTCATGCTACGTTGCACCGCGCGCAACCAGCCAGCATAGCGCTGCGCCCGCTCGGCATCGGACATTTGCGGCTGCCAAGTTTTGGAAACCTGCCAATTGGCCCGTAAATCATCCAATCCCTGCCAATAGCCCACAGCCAGCCCTGCGGCATAGGCCGCGCCCAAAGCAGTGGTTTCGGCCACTTGCGGCCGCACCACTGGCACATCCAGAATATCGGCCTGGAATTGCATGAGCAACTCATTGCCAACCATGCCGCCATCCACCCGCAAGCTGTTGAGCTGCACGCCCGAATCCTGCTCCATGGCTTCCAGCACCTCGCGAGTTTGGTAGGCAGTGGCTTCCAGCGCGGCCCGGGCAATATGATTTTTCGTGATAAATCGTGTCAGGCCCACCATCACCCCGCGGGCATCGGCTTGCCAGTAAGGAGCATACAAGCCCGAAAATGCAGGAACCAGGTACATGCCGCCACTATCGGGCACGGCCCGGGCGTAATCCTCCACATGATGGGAAAAATCAAAGAAGTTCAGATTATCGCGCAGCCATTGCACCAGTGCGCCCGCTATGGCCACCGAGCCTTCCAGCGCATAAACAGCGGGAGACTCACCCAGTTGATAAGCCACTGTGGTTAGCAGACCGTGCTCACTGGGCACAATCTCGGACCCAGTGTTCATCAGCATAAAACAGCCGGTTCCATAGGTATTTTTGGCATCGCCGGGCGCAAAACAAGTTTGCCCCATCGTTGCGGCCTGCTGATCACCCAAATCGCCACAAATAGGTACGCCCTGCCAAAATCCATATCCTGCGGCATAGCTGGAAGGACGAATCTGGGGCAACATGGCTCGCGGAATGCCAAACTGGGCCAGCAGCGCCTCATCCCAATCCAAAGTTTCCAGATTCATCAGCATGGTGCGGCTGGCATTGGTCACATCGGTCACATGCGCTCCGGTCAAATTCCAGATGATCCAGCTATCCATGTTACCAAACAGGGCATCGCCCCGCTGGGCAGCATCAGCCAAACCGGGCACATTTTCCAACAGCCATTGAATCTTGGGGCCCGAAAAATAGGTGGCCAGGGGCAAGCCAGTGGTGGCCCGAAAACGATTTTGTCCCCCATGAGCAGCCAGATGGGCGCAAATTTTATCGGTGCGGGTATCCTGCCAGACGATGGCATTGTAATAAGGTTGCCCACTGTGTTTATTCCACACCACCGTGGTTTCTCGCTGATTGGTAATGCCAATGGCCGCAAGATTGGCCGGAGCAAGGCCCGCCCTGGCCAGCGTTGTGGCCATGACCTCTTGCGTACGGGCCCAAATTTCCATGGGGTCATGCTCTACCCAGCCGGGCTGCGGATAAATTTGTTCATGCTCCAACTGATGCTGGCTGATGACTTGCCCACTGCGATCGAAAATCATAAAGCGGGTACTGGTGGTGCCTTGATCAACTGCGCCAATGTACTGGGGCATCATGTTACGCCTCGTGTCTCATCGTTGAGAAAAAGTAATGGAGAGAACATTTCACTGCTATTTTAACACCTGAAGCCCGCTGCCGGAAATACAAGACAGTGGGAGGTTGAGGCGGGCGCGGGCGGGCGGCAAACAATTACCATCAGGTAAAAATACCCACCACCAAAATTTCCTGCACATCGAAAACGCGTTGTGGGTGTTTTAGTAACTGATGTTACGCAAATGACGCACAACATCGACTGGCCCGCGCGAAGCTCCCCACTATTCACCAAAACACCGCACTATCGACTATAATGAAAAAAGGCTGCGCACACCTGCCCTGTGCGCCCGACACACCAAGCTTTACCACTCCGCGAGAAATCGGGTATGATTACGAACCAAGAACGGATTGCACATCTGCGCAAAATGCGCGCCAAAACCCTGCTGGGAGGTGGCGAAGACCGCATCCGCCGCCAACACGAAAAGGGCAAACTCACCGCCCGCGAGCGTCTGGAGCTTTTGCTGGATAACGGTTCCTTCCGCGAAATGGATGCGTTCGTGCAACATCGCTCCCACGACTTCGGCCTGGAAGCGAATCGGCCCCTGGGCGATGGTGTGGTCACAGGTTACGGAACCATCGAGGGCCGTCTGGTTTACGTCTATTCGCAAGATTTTACTGTTTTTGGTGGCTCACTTTCTGAAACCCACGCCGAGAAAATTGTTAAAATTATGGATATGGCCATGAAAAATGGTGCACCAGTCATCGGCCTGAACGATTCCGGCGGGGCCCGCATCCAGGAAGGTGTCATCTCGCTGGGAGGCTACGCGGATATTTTCCTGCGCAACACCCTGGCTTCTGGTGTGATTCCGCAAATCTCGCTGATTATGGGCCCGTGCGCGGGGGGCGCTGTTTATTCACCCGCCATCACCGATTTCATCATCATGGTGGATAAAACATCGCACATGTTCATCACCGGGCCCGAGGTAGTCAAAGCGGTAACGCACGAGGATGTCACATTTGAGGAGCTAGGCGGGGCCTACACCCATGCCCGCAAGAGCGGCGTCGCCCATTTCGTGGCCAAAAGCGAGGATGATGCGCTCTTCATTGCCAAACAACTGCTTTCTTACCTGCCGCAAAACAATCTCGAAGATGCCCCCTATTTGCCCACCACCGATGCGTCCACCCGCGCAGACAAGCTTTTGGATGACCTCATCCCCGATAATCCCAACAGCGCCTACGACATGAAAACAGTGGTCAAAAATGTGGTGGATGATGGCATCTTTTTCGAGATTCACGAACATTACGCTCAAAACATCCTGGTGGGGCTGGCGCGGCTGGGCGGGCGCAGCGTAGGCATCATCGCCCAACAACCCCTGGTGCTGGCGGGCGTGCTGGATAGTGAGGCATCGACCAAAGCTGCCCGATTCATCCGCTTTTGCGACGCCTTCAACATCCCACTGGTCACCTTCGAGGATGTGCCCGGATTCATGCCCGGCACGGCACAGGAGCATGGCGGCATCATCAAACATGGGGCCAAGCTGCTGTATGCCTACGCCGAAGCCACTGTGCCCAAAATCACCGTCATCACCCGCAAAGCCTATGGTGGCGCTTATGATGTGATGAACTCCCGCCACATTCGCGCAGACCTGGTATTTGCCTGGCCCTCTGCCGAAATTGCGGTCATGGGGCCCGATGGCGCAGTCAAGATCATCTATCGCCGCCAAATTGCCCAAGCCGATGACCCCGAGGCTGAGCGGGCCAAACTGGTAGAGGCTTATCGCCAGAAATTTGCTAACCCCTACATCGCCGCGTCCCGCGGTTTTGTGGATGATATCATCATTCCTCACGAAACCCGTCCGCGGCTCATCAACGCATTGGAAATGCTACGCAACAAGCGGGATACCAATCCATGGAAAAAACATGGCAATATCCCCCTGTAGGTTCATGAAGCGTCAGTGAACCGATTTCTTCTTATGACTAACCAAACTTTGCCAGAATTGACATTAACCGACCTTCCGCAACGCTTGCAGCAGGCCGCGGCTAACGCCGGTTGGCCGCAGCTCATGCCCGTGCAGGCCAAATCGATGCCTTATCTGTTGGCGGGCAACGATTTGCTGGTGCAATCGCACACAGGCAGCGGCAAGACGGGCGCCTTTATACTGCCCGCGCTGGAGCGCATTCATCCCGATAAAAAAAGCTGCCAGGTACTCATCTTAGTTCCCACCCGCGAGTTGGCCAAGCAGGTCGCCACCGAGGCTTCCATTTTGGCGGGCGAAAGTGGCATCCGTACCATTGCAGTTTACGGCGGCGCCAGCTACGGCCCGCAAATTGCCGCGTTCGAGGCGGGTGCTCACCTGGTGGTGGGCACACCTGGGCGGGTGCTGGATCACCTGCTCAAGCGCAATCTTTCGTTGCGGCATCTGCAAATGCTCATTTTCGATGAAGCGGATCGGATGCTCTCCATGGGATTTTATCCGGACATGCGCGCGGTACGTGGCTATCTGCCTGAGCATCACGTTAATACCGCCATGTTCTCAGCCACCTTTCCCCCACGGGTGCTGCGTTTGGCTCACGAGTTTTTAACCGAGCCAGTACATCTTAGCCTGAGCAGCGACCATGTGCATGTGGTCGAGACGGAACATCGTTTTTACATCGTGCCCGGCATGGATAAAGATCGCAGCCTGGTACGCATCATCGAGGTAGAAAACCCCGAATCCGCGCTCATCTTCTGCAACACCCGCAACAAAGTGCATTATGTGGCCACGGTACTCAATCGCTTTGGCTACGATGCGGCTGAACTTAGCTCCGATCTTTCGCAAAAGGCCCGGGAGCGGGTGCTGGATAAAGTGCGCGCGGGCAAATTGCGCTTTTTGGTGGCCACCGATGTGGCCTCGCGCGGCATCGATATTCCTGCGCTCTCTCACGCCATTCTTTACGAGCCGCCCGAAGATAACGAAGATTACATCCACCGGGCCGGACGCACCGGTCGCGCGGGAGCGGCGGGCACAGCTATCTCCCTGGTCAACCAGTTGGAGGCCCGCAAGCTGCGCACCATTGCTCAGCGCTACGAAATCAACATGCACGAGGCTGATTTGCCTAGCGATGAGGATGTGGCCGCGATTGTCTCGGAGCGGGCCACCGCGTTGCTAGAAGCCAAGCTGCGAGACCGCGACAAGCTGCAAATCGAGCGCATGAAACGTTTCGGGCCCATGCTGCAGACGCTCATCCAAACAGAACATGGCCAAAATCTGTTGGCTATGCTGGTGGATGATTTTTACCACGATGCGCTGCACCGTCGGGCAATGCCTCAGGAGGCCCAAGAAAAAGCCCAGCCCCGGGCCCGAAAGTCCAAACGTCGTCCCAACCGCCGCCGTCCACGGCGCCGTTCATCATAACGCACCATGTCTTTAACCCTTCATCTTCCTGACCACACATTTGATGATCAACGCTACTTGGGCATCAAAACGGGTGCGCTTCTGAACATCCTGATTGCCACCGACCTGCTGGCCGAAGAGGCCTTTGACGATGCCGCAGGCTGGTTCAGCATGGCACAAGGCCCGCTCACGCCTGTGCTGGCGCAGGTAGCGGGCGCGCGTTATGCGTTCGCGGGGCGCGTGCGCCAAAGCTTTGCCTGGGAAGAAGAGGATTTGAGTATCACCTACCTGCTGCTGGATACGCCTACACCCATCACCCTGCTGGCCAGCAATTTCGATGATGTCCCGGTAGCCATCGCAGAGGGCGAGTGGCTCTACGGCATTGCCAACCTGAAGCTAGTGTGGGAGGATGCCCTGGATGTGCCCATCGGCCAGCCGCTGCAAGCTGTGGTGCAGGATATTCAGCGCTTATTCCTGCGTCCCGGGCCCGGCTTCGGACTCATGCAATCGGTGGCCTCACTTCCTCCCGAACCCTTCGGGCCGGATCAAGTATTGCTCGTGCTGCGAAGCAAAAGATAGAACGGCACGCCTCTATCTGCGTTGTATCAGCGTCATCTGCGTTCACTCCATCTAAGCCCATGTTCCAGAAAATTCTCATTGCCAATCGGGGCGAAATCGCCCTTCGCATCATCCGGGCCTGCCAGGAGCGAGGCATCAAGACCGTGGCCGTCTACTCCGAAGCAGATCGCAACGCGCTGCATGTGCGCTACGCTGACGAAGCTTGGCTCATCGGGCCCGCGCCTGCCAGCCAAAGCTACCTGCGGGGTGATGTCATCATCGATGTGGCCCGCCAATCAGGCGCGGACGCCATTCATCCAGGCTACGGTTTTTTGGCCGAAAATGCCGCGTTTGCCCGGGCGTGTGCCCAGGCGGGCGTCACCTTCATTGGCCCCACGCCCGAGGCCATTGCAGCCATGGGCGATAAGGTGACAGCCCGCGAGACTGTGGCCCGGGCCGGCGTTCCTCTCATTCCGGGCACACCCGCGGGCCTCAGCGATGACGAACTGCTGGCCGCAGCAGCAGAAATCGGATATCCGGTACTGGTGAAAGCCAGCGCGGGGGGCGGCGGCAAGGGAATGCGCCTGGTCCATCAGCCCCAAGATTTGGTGCCAGCGCTGGCATCGGCCCGCCGCGAAGCCCAAAAAGCCTTTGGCAACGACACCGTTTATCTCGAAAAAGCTGTGGTGGGGGCCCGTCATGTCGAAATCCAGATTTTGGCCGACACCCACGGCAATGTCGTCCATCTGGGCGAGCGGGAATGTTCCATTCAGCGCCGGCATCAGAAGTTGGTGGAAGAGAGCCCCTCGGTGGCGGTGGATGAAGCTTTGCGGCAGCGCATGGGCGCGGTGGCAGTGGCCGCGGCAAAAGCGGTCGATTATGTTTCTGCCGGAACCATCGAGTTTTTGCTGGATAAAAATGGCGATTTTTACTTCTTGGAGATGAACACCCGCTTGCAGGTGGAGCATCCTGTCACCGAGTTGGTTACGGGGATAGACATCGTCAAGGAAATGATTGCCATTGCCGATGGCCGCAAGTTGCGATTCAGCCAGGATGATATCCAAATGAAGGGCTGGGCCATGGAGACCCGTATCACCGCCGAAGATCCCGCCAATCATTTTATGCCGTCCACCGGAACCATCGCCGCGCTGCGTGAGCCTTCGGGCCCGGGCATTCGCATCGAATCGGGCGTGTTTGTGGGTATGGAGGTGGGGCTTTTCTACGATCCCATGATTGCCAAGCTCATCGCCTACGCGGATAATCGAGCCGAGGTCATCTTGCGCATGCGCCGCGCTTTGACCGAGTATCGCATCGCAGGCGTCAAAACCACCATCCCCTTCCACCTGGGCCTGATGGACACGCCTCGTTTCCAATGGGGCCAATTCGATACCCGTTTTCTGGAAGACTACTCGCCACCTGTCACCGATGATATTGAAGAAAAGCGCCAGGTGGCCGCCATTGCCTCGGCCATGTTACTGCATCGACGTAGCCAGCAAGTGGTGAGCATTGGGCAGGCAGATGGCGGCTCGGGCCAGATTTCGGTATGGCGTCAGGCCGCCCGGCTGAATGCGCTCCGTCGTTTGTTATAGATTTTCGCATCACATTTCACCAAACCATTACCATGAAATACATCGCCCAAATCGAAGAAAACACTTACGAGATTGAAATCACGCCCGATGGCGCCATTTTTTTGGATGGTGCGCCGGTGAAGGCCAATCTGGTGCAGATTGACCCGTTGGGATTATATTCACTGCTTTTGGATCAGCATTCGTGCGAGGTGGTGATGGAGGAGCAGCAGCGAGGCTACCGTGTTTCGCTGGAAGGGCGTACATTCGATGTGCAGGTGGCAGATGAGCGGCATTTACGCATGGAAAGCAGCCGGGCCGAGGTAACAGCCAGTGATGGCGAGCTGCCGGTCACTGCGCCCATTCCGGGCCTGGTGGTGAAGATTTTGGTGGCGGAGGGGCAAGTGGTGGCCCAAAATGATCCACTCATCATTTTAGAGGCCATGAAGATGGAAAACGAGATTCGGGCGCAGCGGGCGGGCGTGATTCAGGACATTGCGGTAGAGGTGGGGCAAAGTGTGGATGGCAACGCGCAGATGATGGTACTCGGGCCTATTGCCGCGGATGAGGCGTGAGCGGGCGGGGGCGGACACGTGAGGCGCAGGCAGGCACAACCTTCAACCAGCAAACCTTGAACCTGAAATCCTAGGCCCGCGGTCAACCCGCCGAGTCGCAGACTCGCCGGGACACATTTTTCGACGGAGGAGCTGGCGGTTTACCACTGCTCACTGACCCACTAACCTCTGCCCCACCGCTCACTGACCCACTGACCTTCTGACCCTCTGACCTACTGGCCTCTGACCTCTGACCCTCTGGCCCGCTGACCGGCTGCGCAGCAGCCACCTGAGGGGGCAGCCCCAGCGGGGCTTGGCAACGGTAGCCCGTGGCTTTAGCCGCGGGCGGGGGCGGACGACGCGTA
>Ga0256914_1002420_pt1 | contig 15600 bp, 21 predicted proteins | sample HulkmetaG_FD_191571 | JGI IMG/M metagenome (GOLD analysis project Ga0256914, IMG submission 191571) | Hydrothermal chimney microbial communities from Main Endeavour vent field at the Juan de Fuca Ridge, Pacific Ocean - Hulk | ecosystem: Environmental > Aquatic > Marine > Hydrothermal vents ... | reverse complement strand
GTGGGCTCTGACTAAGGGACTTATGATGATACTAAACCACAACCGCTCAAAGGGCGTTCTTCCGAGCGTGGAGCTTCAGGAAGAAGTTTTAAACCACGCATTAAGGCTCAACCTCCTATGGCCGAAAGACGTTAAGGTTCTTGAATGCAAAGACGGCAAATGCATCGTTTTCAGGGGCGAAATATCCGAAGATGGCCTTCATGGCTTCAAAAAGTATCCTTTTGATGCAGACGTTGTATTTTACAGGGGCGAAGATACAGCTATTGGCTACTCCAGAATGAGAAAGCTGGGATATGTATGTGGAAAATATGGAGTTGACGAGCTGATTCGAGAAGCACTTAGACCCCCCACGAAAAAGCTTAAAAAAGGAAAATATAAGCATCGTTAGACATCATGATAACCAGAGGAGGGATCGGAATGGCGAGAAACAAGCCACTGGCAAAGAAGCTTCGTTTGGCAAAAGCCGCAAAACAGAATAGGAGAATTCCTGTGTGGGTTATTGTTAAAACCAACAGAAAAGTTATGACTCACCCGAAGAGGAGACTCTGGAGGAGAACAAAGCTTAAAGAGTAATGGAGAGGTGAATTAAAATGCCAAGGCAGAAGAGCAAACCGGGAATTAAAGTTGGCGATGAAGTTATGATTATCGTTCCTCTTAGAAAGGTTAAAAAGAAAGTTCCAAGATGGAAAAGAGCTCCAAGGGCTACCAAATTCCTCAAGGAGTTCATAGCAAAGCATGCAAAGGCTGCAAGGGTCATCATAGGGCCTGAAGTCAATGAGAAGATATGGGAAAGGGGAATTGAGAAACCACCAAACAAAATAAGAGTGCGTGTCAAGGTTGAAGAAGAGGAAGGAGCCAGAGTTGCATATGTAAATCTTCCACCAGAAGAGATGCCAAAGAAGCCAAAAGAAAAGAAGAAAATCAAAAAAGAAGAAAAAGTCGAGAAGATCGAGGAAGTAAAGGAAGAACCCAAAGAAGAGATTAAGGAGGAAGCTAAAGAAGAAACAGAGGAACCTGCTGAGGAGAAACAGGAAGAGTGAGTTCCCTTTTTATTCCTCTTTAGAGATTCAGAGGTGACGAAATGCACATAGAAAGACTCGATTTTGAAAATTCTCCATATCTTGGTGTCTATGGGATAGCTACCGATAGGATAGCTTTTATAAGGGAAGGATTGGCTGAGAGAAAACTGAATGTATTACGTGAGGTTTTAAAAGTCCCTCTTGTTGAGACGAGCATAATGAAATCAAGAATTATCGGCATCTTTGCCGCTGGCAATTCAAATGCCCTACTTGTTCCCTATTACATCTGGGACGGTGAGCTCGAGTATATAAAATCTCAACTCAGAGATCTGGATATAGATATGGTCGTTGAGCCCTTTCTGAGCAGGCTGACAGCATTTGGAAATCTCATCCTGACAAATGATAAAGCCGCACTAATAAGTGCCAAATTCACAAGAGAAGAAGCAAAGAAGCTTGAGGATATACTCGGTGTTGAAGTTGAGAGAGGGATAATCGGCGAACACCATGCTGTTGGAAGTGCAGGAGTTGTTACGAATAAAGGAGGGCTTGTACATCCAGAAGCCACTGATGAGGAGCTTGAATGGCTGAAGAATCTTTTCAAAGTCGAGTTTTATGTTGGAACAGCCAATCAGGGTGTTCCTTTTGTTGGCTCATGCATGTTAGCCAACTCAAATGGTGTTGTTGTTGGAAGCCTGACCACAGGTCCTGAAATTGTTAAGATTGAAGAAGCACTGGGATTTTTATAACTTAGGGGTGATGGATAATGGAGGTTAAGGTTTATCGCATTAAAGGAGTCTTTGAGAGGAACGGAAAGAGAGAGGAGTTCAGAAAGGAATACAGAGCAGTTAAAAAGGAGGATGCACTTGAGCGTGTTTATTCAGAGATAGGCAGCAAACACAGAGTTAAAAGAAGCAAAATCTGGATTGAGAGTGTTGAAGAAATAAAGCCCGAAGAGGCTAAAGATCCGATAATCCGGAAACTCAGCGGGCTCTGATTTCCTTTTCTATTCACCGTTTAATTCAACCGAGAATTCCATTTCTTCCTTTGTCTTTCCTATCTCGAGTTTGAGCATGAAGTCCCCATGCCCGCTCACAAAAGTGAGGTCGTTCAGAGCTTTCTGGAGCTTTGGAGGATCCAAGATTTTCTCATGAGATACAATGAGAAACGGCTCGTTCAGGAACTCATAGGTGAATCTCTCCGGCTTATCACCGAAGAATATGATATCCTCGACCATTTTGCCCCGAATAGCAACATTAACATAATCAGCTTTCTGGAGGTTCAGGCTAACTTCACCCTCAAATCCAGTTTCCAGCGGCTTAATTAACAGCTGAGCGTAGTCTTCAAGGTCTCCGACCGTTATTGAATCACTTGGAAACTGGAATCGATAGCTCGGTATAATGTAGAGGAGCAAAATACCGTTCTTAAGTCTGTATCCGGGTAATTTTATCAATCCAGAGCCGGGAACATCGAGCTCCAGTCGGTATTCAGCAGGGATTAATGGAAGTTCACTGGAGAGAATGTTCCTCTTCGGTAGAAACTTCCGGAAGGTGTTAAAAAGCCATCCTGAAGTGTAGTAGCGGGATCCTTTAGCTCCAATCTTTGGACCGAGCAACACAGAACTTGATGCTCTGAAAAGGCCATATTCAGCTTCAATGTTATGGGGAAAAACAACAAGATTTTCCATGACTTCGATCCTTTGAACAATATCTTCAACAAGCTTTTGAGTTCTGCCTGAGAAAAACCTCCCTTTGGAAACTGTAAGCACCTTCATATTACATCCCACCCGATAAGATTTAAATCCTTTTTTCCCTCCATCCCAAAACTCGTGACTGATAGTGCCTTTTTGGAAATATTTCCAGTGGATCAATCCCCTTTTCTCTGAGCAGATGTCTCAGTTCCACCTCATAATCAGCTTTTTCAAGCTTCTCACTTTCACGAATTTCCACTATGAAGAGATTCTCAGTCAACTCCTTTATTGTTTTGTAACCCAAGCCCAAGAGGGGTCTGATGTATGCAACGTCGAACCTGTCCTCAAGGGAACGGGCTCTTGGAAGCTCAAGGAAAGGAACCCTATCATCCCTCCTCGTTCCGTCGCTGATCCTGTCAGCCATTTTTGCAATTTCCTCAAGAGCTCTCTCATGAATGAACTGGATAGCTTTGTTAGGGTGTCTATCCTCAATGCACATATAAGCCGCTTTTTCAAGGGTATCCCTCGGCAGGTAGAGCACCTGATGCTCAAAGCCAAGTCTCTCCGCAGTGTCCCGGGCATACTTCCAGTTGTCGAGAATGCCGAAGCTTATGGTTATTAACTTTACCTCATAGCCAAGCCGTGTTAGAATCCATGCCGAGAGTGATGAATCTTTACCTCCGCTGTATAGATGATAAACCTGCATTTTTATTTCACCCAAGAAAAATCAGTAAAAGGGTTAAAGAGGGTTTCTAAATAAGCAACATTTAAAAGCCCAACTTTTATAAACCCTCTCGCATCGCTATGCGAGGGTGAGAGAGATGGAAAAACGTTTGCCAGGGAAGGTGAGAAGAGCCATTCGCGCTAAATATCATGACATCGAGCCCAAAGCGTGGATTGGTAAGAAAGGTTTGGATGAGGGGGTAATTCACGAGATAAACACCCAGCTCAAAAAGGACGGCATCTTAAAGGTTGAGATTAGGAAAGGTGCTCTAATTTCCACTGAAATGGAGAGAAAAGAAATAGCCGAGAAGGTGGCTGAACTAACGAACAGTGAGCTTATAGATATCAGAGGCAAAAGGTTTATATTGTTCAAGCCGAGAGAGGGTTGGGAAAAGTATTTAAGAAAGCTTAAGAGAAAAGAACTCTCAAAGGAGAAACGGGAGGAGAAACCCGTTAAAAAGGTCAAGCTCGATATTGCTCAATTCAGGAAAAAGTTCAAGAAAGGGAGGGATTAAGTATGGCGACAGTTTATGATGTTCCCGGTGATTTGCTCGTTGAGAGGGTTGCTCAAAAGCTCAAGGAGATAGAGGCCATAAAACCCCCAGAATGGGCACCTTTTGTCAAAACCGGAAGGCATAGAGAGCGCTTGCCCGAGCAGGAGGACTGGTGGTACCATAGGGTCGCCTCAATTTTCAGAAAAGTTTATATCGATGGACCGGTTGGCATTGAAAGGCTCCGCACATGGTATGGAGGCAGGAAGAATCGCGGACACGCTCCGGAGCACTTTTATAAGGGCAGCGGGTCAATAATAAGAAAAGCCCTTCAGCAGTTGGAGGCAGCGGGCTTTATAACAAAGCTGCCCGGAGAGGGTAGAGTCGTTACTCCTCAGGGAAGGAGCTATCTCGATAAAATAGCCACGGAGCTCAAAAAAGAACTTGAAGAACAAATTCCAGAACTTAAGAAATACTGAGCTCTTTTATCACATTTCTTCCCAGCTTAATTCAGGATAGATTTTTAATCTGAATTCCCAAAAATAATTCAGGTGATGAAAATGGCGGAGGATATAGAAGAAATCAGGAAAAGGAAGCTCCTTGAGCTGCAAAAGAGGTTGGCAGAACAACAGAAAGCACAGGAAGAAGCCATACGGCAAGAAATGGAGCTTGAAGCGCAGCTTGATGCCATAATGAGGCAAATACTGACACCTGACGCCAGAGAGAGGTTAGGAAGAGTTAAACTTGTTAAACCAGAACTGGCCAGACAGGTTGAGCTGATTTTAGTCCAGCTCTTTCAGGCGGGTCAGGTTAAAGAGAAAATTGATGATGCAAAGCTGAAGAGAATTCTCGCCCAAATAGATGCCAGAACCCGGAGGGAATACAGGATAAAATGGTAGCCTGAAGGGAGCAACATGGATATTAGAGAGATACTCCAGATTCTCAATGAAAAGGGAGAGGTTAGCAAGGATACTTGGAAGCCTCTATCAGTGAAAAAGAATAAAGACGGAACAGTTGACGTGCTCTACAAAAACAGGGTTATCGGAACTAATGATGATCCAGTTTTTCTTTGGATTTATGCAAATATTGTTGAAGATGACGAGTTAGATGTCAAAGTTCTTGAGAGGATCACTTTTAAAAAAGAAGATATAAAATGGATTCTCCGCTATGCTCAACCTTAACCTTTATATACCATAAAATTTTTAAAGGTATCCGCATGCGGGGGTGAGGAAGTGGATAAGCGTAGAGTTTGCCCTGTTTGCGGCTCAACTGAGTTCATTTATGACCCTGGAAGGGGCGAAATCATCTGTACAAAGTGTGGTTTTGTCATTGAGGAAAACGTCATAGATACCGGTCCTGAATGGCGTGCTTTTGATGCTTCCCAGAGAGAGAAGCGTTCCAGAACTGGGGCTCCTGAGAGCATTCTCCTTCATGATAAAGGTCTTTCAACGGATATAGGAATTGATAGAAGCCTCACAGGTCTGATGAGAGAAAAGATGTATCGCCTGAGAAAGTGGCAGAGCCGTTTAAGGGTCAGTGATGCTGCCGAGCGTAATTTAGCCTTTGCCCTTAGCGAGCTCGACAGAATTGCTTCACAGCTCAAGCTTCCAAAACATGTGGAGGAAGAGGCCGCAAGACTTTATAGAGAAGCTGTAAGAAAAGGTCTTATCAGGGGAAGGTCAATTGAAAGCGTTATTGCTGCCTGTGTTTATGCAGCGTGCAGACTGTTGAAGATTCCAAGAACTCTGGATGAAATAACTGAAATCTCCAGAGTTGATAAGAAGGAAATTGGACGAAGTTTCAGATTTATCGCGAGAAACCTCAATTTAACTCCAAAAAAACTCTTTGTTAAGCCGACAGATTATGTAAATAAATTTGCTGATGAGCTTGGTCTGAGTGAAAAGGTTAGGCGGAAAGCTATTGAGTTGTTGGATGAAGCCTATGACAAAGGGCTCACGAGTGGTAAAAGTCCTGCTGGATTAGTTGCTGCTGCTCTCTACATAGCTGGCCTGCTTGAAGGGGAAAAGAGAACCCAGAGAGAAGTTGCTGAAGTTGCGAGAGTCACCGAAGTCACAGTAAGAAATAGGTATAAGGAGCTCGTTGACAAGCTCAAGCTGAAGATACCTATGTGATTTACTTTTTCATAAACCAGCTCTCAAGGGTTGACTGCCTGCTGGCTTTTATTGCTTTTTTAAGTCTTTCAAGACCGTTGAGAACCCTTGACTCGCTGAAGTCATGCTCATCACACAGGAATCTGATTATTCCTTCTTCATCAGGCATCTTCCATTCAAGCCTAAAATCATCTGTTACTGGAGGATTCAGGAAAAACTCCTTTATCGCGTAGAGATCAACCTCACTCTCCTTCTGGTATTTTTTCAGAGGATCCTTTGACCGCTTCACAATCTCAAGAGCCTTCTTCGGCCCTATACCTTTTATCCCTCCAGGATTATAGTCAGTCCCAACGAGGATTGCCATTTCAATGAGCTTTTCCCTGTCTATACCGAGCTCTTTTAGAGATCCCTCAAGGGTTATGAGTTCAGGTCTAACCTCCACATAAACATCCTTTCCCGGAAGTTTCCTCCGCCCTGTTATCGTGAGATTTCTGACCAGCCGAGGAGCACCAAAGAGGAGCGAGTCATAATCCTGAGATGCTGAAGCATAAGTTTTTCTCTTCATCGCCATATATGCCGCCTGAGCTTCTCCCTCACTTGGCGCCTGAATAACAGGAATCCCCATCAGACTCAGGAGTTGTTTGGCATCATTGATAAGCTGTTCGTTCACCCTGCTGGCTCTCTGGGCATATTTCTTCGCTTCCTCTAAGTCACCTCTGGCCAGAGCCTCTTCCCATTTTTCCTCCGCTTCTTCTCTCGCTTCTCTCCTCTTCTCAAGCTCTTTCTTTTTGAATTCTGGTGGCTCACCGTCAAAGACGTAAGCGGGCTTTATACCAGCTTCCATCAGATTGATAGTTCTATAGAACAGGCCGGAAAGATGAGAGGTTATCCTTCCCCTGGAATCCATTAAAGGCATCCCATCTCTCTGCCTTATTGTTGACAGGAACTGATAAATGGCATTGAAGGCATCTATCGAAACTTTCCTACCGTAAAGATTCTCAAGTTCAATCTCTCTCCTTGGGATGAGCTCGCCTATCTGAACCCCCATTATATCACCCACCGTAATGTTTGATATGTTCCAAAATTCAAATAGGCACTGCGGGTTATAACATTTTCCAAGCTCGCTGGAGATAGAAAACACATTCAATTTTATCCTAAGGTTAAACTCTTATGGTTCATTTGACATATGCCGATATGGAGCTCGTCAAATCGAGAAGAGAAAAGTTATAACCTATTTTTCCGAAATAAAACTGTAAATTTCATCCGAGGTGATAAAAATGGGTGTCGAGGCACTTTTTGAACCAAAGAGCATCGCTGTGATAGGAGCGTCTGAGAAGCCCGGAAAGATAGGATACGCGGTTATGAAAAACCTCGTGGAATATGGATATGAAGGGAAGATATACGCCGTTAATGTCAAGGGCGTCGAAATAAAGATAGGAAACAGAGTTTTTAAGGCATACAAGAGCATACTCGATGTTCCGGATGACGTCGATATGGCTGTTGTAGTTGTCCCGGCAAAATTTGTTCCACAGGTTGTCGAGGAATGCGGTCAGAAAGGCGTTAAAGTCCTTCCAATAATAACATCCGGCTTTGGTGAGCTTGGAGAGGAAGGAAAGAAGGTTGAAGAGCAGATAGTCGAGACAGCTCACAAATACGGAATGAGAATTCTCGGTCCGAATATTTTTGGCGTCGTTTACACTCCAAACAAAATAAACGCTACCTTCGGCCCAACCGATGTTATGCCCGGAAGCTTAGCTTTAATCAGCCAAAGCGGGGCCCTTGGAATAGCCCTGATGGGATGGACAATCCTCGAAAAAGTAGGCCTCTCAGCAGTTGTCAGCATAGGAAACAAGAGTGACATTGATGATGCTGATCTGCTTGAGTACTTCAAAAAGGATGACAACACAAAGGCAATCCTCATTTACATGGAAGGCGTAAAGGATGGCAGAAAGTTCATGGAAACAGCCAAGGAGGTCAGCAAGAAGAAGCCTATCATCACCATCAAAGCAGGGAGAAGCGAGCGCGGTGCTAAAGCCGCAGCTTCACACACTGGATCACTCGCGGGTGCTGATAAGATATATGATGCCGCCTTCAAACAAAGCGGTGTCCTTCGTGCTCTCACAATTGGCGAGGCTTTTGACTGGGCCAGAACTCTGAGCAATCTCCCGGAGCCAGAAGGAGAAAATGTTGTCATTCTCACAAACGGTGGTGGGATTGGAGTTATGGCTACAGATGCAGCCGAAGAAGAAGGACTGCACCTCTATGATAACCTCGAAGATTTAAAGCTCTTTGCCAATTACATGCCACCCTTCGGTTCCTACAAAAACCCCGTAGATCTCACTGGTATGGCCGGAGCAGAAAGCTATGAAGGGGCTGTCAGAGCTGCCCTTGAAAATCCAAACATGCATGCTATAGCAGTTCTCTACTGTCAGACAGCTGTGCTTGACCCGAGAGATCTTGCAAAGCTTGTTATAAGAGAGTATAACGCAAGCGGTAAGAAGAAACCTCTTGTTGTTGCTATCGTTGGAGGCATTGAAGCTAAAGAGGCCATAGACCTGCTCAACGAGGAAGGTATTCCAGCCTATCCTGAGCCTGAGAGAGCCATAAAGGCATTATCAGCCCTCTACCGCTGGAGCAGATGGAAGAACCGGCAGAAAACCGAGTAACCCCTTTTCTCTTTCATCTTCCCTCCATGATCCAAGAATAGTTTTTAACTTTCGGGGGTCAAACCTCCTAAGGGATAACCATGCTCATCGCCCTCATCTCTGACATACACTCAAACCTTGAAGCACTTCAAGCTGTTTGGAAGGAAATAAAGCACGCTGATGTAATCCTCTGCATGGGCGATTTAGTCGGCTATGGTGCCTCTCCAGATGAAGTTGTTGAGTTCGTAAAGTCTCAGATGAAAAAACGGCTTTTTCTTTGCGTGCGCGGTAATCACGACAATGCAATAGCTTTCGGAGTAGACTGGCATTTCAATCCCTATGCAAGGCAGGCAGTTAGATGGCACCAGCGCATCATGAAAAGCAAAAATCTTGAGTTCCTTAGAAAGCTCCCTGTTAGACAGATTTTCACAGATGATACTGGACGGAGTTATCTCCTGATTCACGGCTCCCCAAGGGCACCTCTTGATGAATATCTATTCCCATGGTTTCCGGATAGTGAGTTTAAGGCTGTTCTCAGCTATATCAAACAGGACGACCTCATAGTGGGGCACACTCATATGCCAATGCTCGTAAAGATTGACGGAAGAAGGATCATCAACCCCGGTGGCGTGGGACAGCCAAGGGATGGAGACTGGAGGGCAGCGTATGCCATCATAGATACCGAGGTTGGCGAGATAATATTCAAAAGAGTTGAGTATGAAGTACAAGAAGCGGCACGGAAAATAATTGAGGCAGGTCTGCCGCGCTTTTTGGCAGATAGGCTCTATGATGGCTATTAACATTGAAATTAAAATAGAAAGTCACTCAAGCTCTCCTTCCATATCCATGTCCAATTCGGGCTCTGGTTCTTCCCTCGTACCAACAAGTTCTTTCACTGTTCTGAGCCTTCTGAGTTTTGATTTCACTGCGAGCTTGTTCGAATCAATAATTATAACTTCTCCAATGCTCTTCACAGCGCTTACAGGGATCAGAAGGAGACCTTCATGATCAGTGACAAATTCACTTGTATCGAGATCCTCATCGGGCTCAGCGACTATCACAAGAATATCACCGGTTTCCTCATCCATACTGAGATCATAAACCCAGCCGAGCCTTATGCCTGTATCCGTAATAAGCTCAACGTCCCTAAGCTTTGAGGCTCTTATCTTTACCATTTTTTCCACCTCTTGGTTTAATCGTGTAATCCTTTAAGCATTAATGTATAAAACTTTTTCCACTGAAAAACACAGAAAAAGGGTCAGAAAGTGAAGTAGTCCATTTTCTCCTCCTTCTCACCTCTAACCTGTCTGCTTTCCTCAAAGTTCCTGTAGTAATCCAGCATGTATTTTGTTATGCTCGGTTTTACCTTTTTCATGGCTTCCTCAAAGTCCCTCCTTGAAACTTTCAGCTTCTCAAGAAACTCCTCACTTTGCTCTTCCACCAGCTCAGATTCCGTGCGTGCCATTATTCTACGCATCGCATTTAATGCCGCCTCTCTTACGAGTGCTGCCAGATCTGCTCCGCTGTAGCCTTTGGTTCTCTTTGCGAGATCTTCAAGACTTACATCCGAAGCAAGCGGAACCCTTCTCGTGTGAACCCTGAGAATCTCAAACCTTGTCTTTTCATCTGGTGCCGGGACATATATTAATCTATCAAGCCTTCCGGGTCTGAGTAAGGCGGGATCGAGGATGTCCGGCCTGTTGGTCGCAGCTATGACAACAACTCCACTGTTCCGTTCTATGCCATCCATCTCCGTCAGGAGCTGATTTATAAGTCTGTCAGTTACTCTGTTCATATCTGTGCCTCTGGCAGGAGCTATTGAATCGATTTCATCTATGAATACTACAGTTGGAGCAGCCTGTCTCGCCTTCCTGAAAATTTCCCTAACTCTCTTCTCGCTTTCTCCCACCCATTTTGAGAGAACTTCAGGCCCCCTAATCCCAATAAAGTTAGCCTCACTCTCAGTAGCGACAGCCTTGGCCAGCAGAGTCTTACCAGTCCCCGGCGGACCGTAAAGCAGAACACCCTTCGGCGGCTCTATCCCAAGCCTCTCGAAGGCTTTCGGGTACTTTATCGGCCACTCAACAGCTTCTTTAAGCTCTTCTTTTATATTCTCAAGGCCTCCTATGTCTTCCCAGTGCACGTTCGGAACTTCAAGGAGGACTTCCCTCAGCGCCGATGGTTCAACCATCTTAAGAGCCTCATAGAAATCAGCTTTTGTTACCTTGAGCTCCTGAAGAACCTCCGCAGGTATTCTCTCATGTTCTGGATTTATTTTTCCCTGCTCTATAAGCCGCCTGAGGACTACCATAGCTGCCTCTCTTGCAAGGGCGGCTAAATCTGCACCAACAAAGCCATGGGTCTTTTCGGCAATCTCTTCGAGCATTTTATCAACCAGTCTGCTGCGAACTTCCCGGTACAGCTCACTGTCTTCTTTTAAAACTTCTTTAATCTCCCTCTCATCCTTTAAACTTCCAATTTTCTCAGTAAGTTTCTGGATTTTCTTTCCATCAAAACGCTCATCTTTCACAAGATCCTTCAGAACCCTAACAACAGCATGTCTGTCAAAATCCGGCTCAAGGGGCATTCCTCTTGTGTGTATTTGAAGTATCTCCTTCCTTCCCTGTTTATCTGGGACACCAACTTCAATTTCCCTGTCAAACCTTCCGGGTCTCCTCAAAGCCGGATCAATAGCGTCTGGTCTGTTAGTCGCGGCTATAACTATAACCTTCCCCCTCTTTTTAAGTCCATCCATGAGGGTTAATAACTGGCTTACGACTCTTTTTTCAACTTCTCCAGTAACTTCCTCCCTCTTGGGAGCAATTGCATCAATCTCATCAATGAAAATTATACTCGGAGAATTCTCCTCAGCTTCCTTGAATATCTCCCTTAATCTCTCTTCACTCTCACCGTAGAACTTGCTCATGACTTCAGGTCCATTTATTGCTATGAAGTGGGCATTAGCCTCGTTAGCAACAGCCTTGGCCAGCAGAGTCTTACCAGTCCCCGGCGGACCGTAAAGCAGAACACCCTTCGGCGGCTCTATCCCAAGCCTCTCGAAGAGCTCAGGATGTTTGAGCGGAAGCTCAACCATCTCGCGGATCTTTTGTATTGCCTCTTTGAGACCGCCTATATCCTCATAGGTAACTTCAGGTATGCTCTCCTCCCTTACCTCAACCGCCTGAGGCAGGACTTCAATCTCAGTGTTGTAGGTTATCTGGACTATACCCTTGGGATTCGTGTTGACAACTATGAACTTCAATTCTCCAAAGCCAAGAGGCATGGCTTCAAAAAGTCCTCTAAAAAGCTCATCGAAGGGGTCTCTCGGATAAATCTCACTTCCTCCCCTGCCGCTGGCAACCACAACGTCACCTTTAACAAGTGGTCTGCCCAGGAGGTTGTTTTTCACAATCTCACCGGGAATCTGAATGTAAACCCCCTTCTGAGCAGGAGCAAGAGTAACTTTCTTCGCCTCATGGACTTCAGCCCTCTTCACTCTTATGTAGTCTCCTATGCTCACTCCCGCATTCCTCCTTATATAACCGTCTATCCTGATGATGTCTATGCCCCTATCATCCGGATGGGGATTGGCAACTATCGCCGCTGTGCTCTTCTCTCCAATGAGCTCGACAATATCACCCGGTTCCACAGCGAGCTGTTTTTGATATTTTCTATCAAACCTCGCTATCCCTCTTCCAACATCCTTCTTCAGGGCCTCAGCTACCCTGAGCTTGATTTCCTCTTTGGTCTCTTCCTTTCCAAAAATCATTTTCCATCACCTTTAATTCTCTTTTTATGAGCTTCAATAGCCTCTTCAAGAGTCAGGTTGCCTTTGGCAACCTCTTTGGCAAGATCAGATGAAATCGTTATAGTCCTGCTCAGCTCCCTGCTCCTCTTCTTTATGTATTCAATCTCCCCCTTAGTCGGCTCACCTGATTCCATCAGCTCTCCAATCTTAACTTCTCTACCATCCCTTAAAGCTATATTGATTGAGGCCACTATATCCTGCACTTGGGAAACCTCAATCCCACCAACTTTAGGGGTTGTCTTCTTTTCATTCACGAGAATTATGGGATGGTCCTCACCCAGTACATTTGCCAGAGCCTTCAGCATAAGAATTCTGTGTCTTTTTGCCCCGTGGCCAATCTTCAGCTTTGCCCCCGGGTATTTCTCAAGCAGTTCAAGAATTATCCCCACATCACGGGGATTTTTTAAGTGGTAAACTTCCAGAACCCTATTATCTGCAACCACGCTAACCCCCGGTCTCTCCCCCGGATCAATGGCTATGTACATATGCCTGAATTTTCCCCTTCCCTCAAGCTTTGCCAGCAGTTCATCAATAAAATTCTCATTCTGCACGATGATTTTAACAGGAAAATCGACTCTATCATAATCTTCCTCGCCTGTCAAAACAACCTCAACGTCAAATGGAATCCTCTCTCCCGGCCGCAGGCTATAAAAGGGAATCCTGTATTCTTTCAAAACCTTCGAAGCGAGATAATAAACTCTTGCATTTGATGTTACCACTGCAACCCTCATGGTTGAGGCTATGAACATTGAGTATTAAAGCATTTCCCGAAAATTATTTTAAATCACAGGCATAGCGTAGAACGAGGTGTTTGCATGCAGCCCCCAAAAAAGAGAAGGCAGACTGAAGGGGAGGAAGAGTTCGAGGAGGAGTGGGAAGAGTTTGAAGAAGAGTGGGAGGAGGAAGAGGACTGGGAAGAAGAATGGGAGGACGAATGGGAAGAAGAGGAAGAATGGTGACCTCCAATCTTTCCTCACGGAAGTTGCCTATCTCACAGTTCTTTGAGCTTTTCTGCTTTTTTCCACTCAGCTCTCTTTATCAGCTCGATGGTGTAAGCATAAAAGCCGATTTTCGTGAGGAGCTCTGGAAAAGGCTCGTTCTCGGACAGCTCCTTAATCTTTGCGGAGAGCTTTTTAATGGCCTTTTTCTTTGCTTCCTCAGAGTGGTCAGTGAACTCTAAAGCCTGCAGGATGGAGAGGACTTCGAGCTTGGCTTTGGCGAGGTCTGGAGAGGCCAACGCGTGCCCGGTTTTTGCCCCGGCTTTCGGGGGCTTCGCTTTTCTTTTCTTCCCGCTGATCTCTGCGAACACTTGCTTCAGCTCTTCTACTTCGGGGGTAATATCGATGCCCAACTCCTTTAGTTTTGAAACAGGATCCTCTACGTGTCCAGCCATGAGTCGAGCGGCTGTTTCGATCGTTTGCGGATCCTTGTCCATAATTACGATCTTATCCGCAATTTTGGATGCAACGTTGAATGCTTTTTTCATATCTTCATAGAATTTCTCGCTGTTTGGAATCGGAATGCCCCTTTCTGTCAGCTCTTCGTAAATGGCATCTATTAGTGGCGTAGGATCCTTTTTCAACTCCAGGTATATCCCTTCCCTGTATATTCTATCTATTGCATCCCCCACGGCATGTCCAACGTCTCGAGTGTACGTTTTTGTGTGTTCTGCGGCTGCTACCGCGAGAATTGGGTGAGTCTGCGCGAGGTGCGCCCTATATGGCTCTCTCGATGTGTCACGCCATTTTTTTTCCCAGTGGGATGATATATATATATGCTTGTCTGGAATAGTATATCCTGCATCTAGCACTTCAAATAACTTCTTTTCAGGAATACCCAGCGCTTTCTGAAGAATCCGTGCTTGTCCCCCGTTGTATATTGCAAACAATCCCACTTTGTCCAGTTTTTCCAAGGGGATCCCATATTTCTCGCTAGCCTCTCTGAGTTTTCTCATGCTTTCGCTTTCCGTTTCCTTTTTCTTCTCCTTCTTCCCCCCGAATATGAACATCCCGGTCAAGGCAAAAAGCGACATGGTATCACCCCCACACTTGGACGGGGAACAACTACTTACTCCCCCTGACGATTTCGAGGAAGGGGATGCCCTCAAAGTCCTTGTCGAAGGTGGCTACTCTCGTTATACCGTGCTTCATGCAGGTGGCCACTATTATGGCATCGCCGGGCAGGAGACCGTACAGCTCTGCGACCTTTCCAACGACCCTCATGTCATCCTCCTCATCCAAAAGCCCTATGCCAGCGGCATCAATGAGCTTCAGAACCTTGGAAAAGGACTCTCTCAGGATTTCCTTCCCTTCCCGCGTCTTCACGAAGTCCTTAAGCTCGTAAACGCTACCCACCCTGTGCCTCTCCCGGGCGAGCTTTCTGAGGGAGACATACACAGCCTCGTTAATGACGTTTTTCGAGGTCACCTTTTCGCTCAGTTCCAGTATTCTCTCGGCCTCATCGGCGAACTCGCTGTCGAACAGGTAGTTGTAGAGCACGTTGGCGTCAACGTATATCACCGAGCCCAGCCTCCAAGGCGTACTTTTCAAGCTCCTCCGCCGAGGCCTTCCCGAGTGCCCCTCTGAGTTTTTTGAAGTCAATCCGCTCCCTTTTTCTCCGCTCCCTCAAAATCAACTCCCTCGCTATCTCAAGCTCAACCTTACGCCTAACCTCCTCAGGGTTCACGGTCTCGGGAACGTTTATCCTCAAGGTTACCAAAGGCATGAAACCACCAACCCCTATACTCCTCTGGAGGATATAACGGTTACCCTCTCAAGATCCTCCAGATCCCAGGCGAGGTAGCCCTCCCCTTTGAGGTTGTTTTTGTTCTCAATTTTCTTAGCCACCAGTCCATAGCTCTTCTCCCAGCCGTCGAGGCCAACCAGCTCCGCTTTCCTTTCAAGGTCTTTCAAAATTCCCCGTGCTTCCCTCTCCCCCAGGCTTTTCCACTTCACCTCAACGAAGAGAGCCTTCTTCTCCCTTTCGTTTAACCCAACGAGGTCAATCTCCTCGTTTTTGTGCCACCAGCGGCCAATCTTCGTGAACCTGAACGGCAGCTTCCCAGCCCTGTTGAGTTTAACTAAAAACTGCTTTGCGATCTCTTCAAACGCCTCCCC
>Ga0256914_1002419_pt1 | contig 15611 bp, 11 predicted proteins | sample HulkmetaG_FD_191571 | JGI IMG/M metagenome (GOLD analysis project Ga0256914, IMG submission 191571) | Hydrothermal chimney microbial communities from Main Endeavour vent field at the Juan de Fuca Ridge, Pacific Ocean - Hulk | ecosystem: Environmental > Aquatic > Marine > Hydrothermal vents ... | reverse complement strand
TGGTCTGGATGGATTTTGCTCCCAGATAGGCCTCGTAGGCGGGGTGTTCTCCGATCTCACCTGAGCGAATCTTTTCCAGTAAAGTATCTTCGCCATCTACTCCGTAGTGTTCGAGAAGGGCGTCACGGCTCTCCCTCAACTCAATCAGCAGCACTGACAGGCTGTCCAGAACCTGAACGTCTTCAGGAGAAAGGTGTTCATAGAAATTATCCATTTTCCCGTTCTCCCCTACATCGCATGATCATGTTTCGCTCCGCCACGCAGATCGACCATGTCAACGGTAATCTCATCGAAACGCAATAGTTTTCCTCCATGTTGTTTAATGAATGATTCGGCATCTTCCTTTTTTGCAAAGGTAGCGAAGGTTGGTCCCATTGAACCATGGAGTTCGCTTCCTTGAACATAGTAAGCCTTAGTGGCATCAATCCAGTGGTCATGGGGTTCGTTCCAATCCGTTTGGCCCATATCTTGGGTGAATATTGCCTGAATCCGCTTTTTTTGCTCCGGCCTTAGATAGATGGAGAGAAGCTCTACGGTATCACAGTAAAACTCCCTCTCCCCATCCTTGTATATGATTTGCCCCTTGGGGCCCGGGTAGTCAACCAGGATCATGCCATCCAGCGCACACATGCTATCTCGGGTGGGCTCAATAGCTTGGACTTGCGTCTCCTGGTTGGAGCAACCACCGAGAGTAGATAACATAATGCCCACTGCCAGTGCAGCAGAAAGAGAAGATTTTTTCTCAATGTGTCGTTTCATACTTGGATATTCCTCACTTGAACTTCCAGTAAGCCAATCCCAACGGCCCTGCGATCCAGGACAACATGGCAGCGTTCAGTAACCAGGGATTAGCCAATGATTCCGGGAATACTGTTGCCAACCCGTAAAGCGTCTTCACCTGTTCTAGGCTGAAAATATTGAGGATGCGAAAGATATCAGCTGGATTTAGCAGAAGCAGAAACGGAAATAGGTCTCCGCCCCATTGACCTTCGGTTACCACCAATATTCCCAACAGGATTAAGTCGTAGATCAAAACATAGAGGAACCAGAGCGCGATGGCAGCTCCACTAGCGATGGTCTTGTTTGCTGCCATTACCGAGATCAATATGGAAAGGCTCAAAAATGCCATGCCCATCAGGAGCGTGCTGAAAATGAAGGATGCATATTGCCCCAATGCTCCCAAGTCGATCTGATAGGAGAGAAAGACACCTACGATGCCAAAACCGGCCACTATTGAAAAGGTGAGAGCTGCGGAAAGCCCCAGATATTTTCCAAGCAAGAGTTCCAAGCGGGTTACCGGCAAAGCCAACAGCAGATCAAGAGATCCCCTTTCGCGTTCTCCAACAATGGCATCATATCCAAGAATCAAGGCGATCAAGGGGACTAAATAGATGGCAAGGCTGACCAAACTGGCGATGGTCAGATCGATACTGCTAAATCCCACTACTCCTTGCTGGGAGGCTCCGAAATAGGCAATAACAAGGGCGAAAAATATAAAAATTGCAGTGACCGCAAGCACCCATCGGTTTCGGATCCGATCCCAGAACTCTTTTTGGGCGATGGTCAGAATCTGTTTCAGTTCAATGCTCATATCAATCCTGCGCAGATGAGGTTTGAGAGGTTCCCACGTCATCAACATAGCCCAGGAAAAGATCTTCCAGTGATGGTTCCTGTATGTGAATATCCAGCACCCCTTTGGTAGTTACTAATGCAGCAAGCAGTGGCAACTTCAGCTTTCGCGTACAGGTAACAGATAAATTATTCTCACCAAACTTCACCTCCTCGCATTGGGAAAATTTTTCCAGAACCTGGTGCAGGGCCTCTTTGGCTTCTGAATCAAATGAGACTTGATAGTGCAAGGGAAGGTTCAATTGCTCCCTTAGTTCCTGCACCGAACCGATGGTCAGGATCTCTCCCATCTTCATCAAGGCGATGCGATCTACCTGCTCCTGGATTTGGGCCAGGTTATGAGAGGAGAGAATGATAGTTACACCTTGTTCCTTGAGTTCTTGAAGGAATTGATAGAACTCCCGAATCCCCGCGGGATCCAGCCCTGTAGTCGGCTCATCCAAAAACAGGATTTCTGGATCTCCCAGGAGCGCTTGGGCAAATCCCAGCCTTTGCCTCATCCCCTTGGAGTAACTGCGTACTGGCCGACGTGCTGCCTTAAGTAGCCCCATTTTATCAAGGAGCTTGGGGCAGGTTTTCAGATCGGCACCCTTCAGACTGCCAAGAAAGTGCAAGGTCTCTATTCCAGTAAGATGGTCGTAAAACACGACGTTTTCCGGGAGATAACCGATCCGGCGCCTGACGTCCCGAAAAGCATTTCCATTGACGTCCTTGCCTTGAATATGGATGTTCCCACTGCTTGGAGCGAGCAGACCAAGCATCATCTTGAACAAGGTGCTTTTACCTGCCCCGTTGTGTCCTATGAGACTGAAAATCTCACCTTTATAAATAGTAAGATCCGCGCTTTTGACGGCAACAACCTCTCCGTAGCGCTTACTGACTCCTTTGGCTTCAATGATCGCTTTTTTCAAACCATTGTCCCCAGTTGGAATGGTAAGGTTTCATCTTCGGCTTGAGATCGACAATACTTGGTGCACGCAAGAGAGGAAATTGTCTTGCTACCATGTGTAAGGTTTGAACTGCCGGACTGCTCATGAGCAGTTTGATATATGGATAACGCCATATCAGGCGATCTACCGCATCGTTGGCTACATAAGGGACATCCCCGTATCCATCGGCGTCGCGATCCCAACCCACATAATTACTCCAGAAATTTCCTTTTTTCTTTCCCCAGTATTCATCTCGTGCGGCCACGTAACGCACCTGGTCCTGGTTGTGAATAAAATCGTTTCCCTCCACTTCGTTATGTATGGAGCCGGCCCACAAATGGAGCCCGATGCGGTTACTGATGATTAAGTTGTCTTTCACCGTGTTGTATTCGGCATCATAGATAAAGAACCCTTTGCCATTTTTTGCAACAACGTTATTTTCAAGAAGGGAATCCTGCATGGTGCGCAACAGGATACCATGATCAGTGTTGCCCCATGCGATATTGTTTCTCACTACTTGATTCCGGACCATCATCAGGGCTAAACCACCACGGTTCAGGTAACTTTCGTTGTTTTCCCATACATTGTTATGGGAATTCATATAGTGGGTTCCGTAGCGCAAGTGATGCAGCTTGTTACCCTGGAATAGCGCATGGTGACTGATATCCACGTAGATGGCATCCCGGCAGAAACTGATGTTGTTGCCGATGATCCGTGCGTTGGTGGTGTTGTACAGCTGGATTCCGTTTCCGCGATCTGCTGAGCGCAGATCGCGTTTCCCGGTGATCAGATTATTGATAACCTGGACTTTGTCGACTCCTTCGATCCAGAGCCCAAACAGGTTATAGGTTAGGTCGTTGTTACGAACCAAGGCACGATGGGCTCCAGGCTCAATATAGATTCCCGCATTCTGTGCCGTCAGATTGGTTCCGCTGTCGCGAATGATGAAGCCCTCGATAACCACATCCGTAGCCTTGACTCGGATGACATCTCCCTCCCGATTTCCACCACTCAGGGTGGGGCGGTTCTGGCCGCGTAGTGTCAGCGGCTTGTCGATGATCAGGTTATCCTGGTAATAGCCTCTTTCAACGACTATCACATCACCTGCCTGTGCGGCTTGAATTGTCCCCGATATGCGTTCTCCTGGCTTAACCCGCCACTCTTTAGCGGATAGGGATGAGCTGCAAAGCAGAAACAGGAGGATTATCGTGTTTCTGACAGTGAGCCGTTTCATTTAACCTCTTGTATGGGAACGAAATAACCATCCTTGCCAATCTTGCCCAATGGCAGACCGGACTTGAGTCGCCGCTTGCGCTCTTGAGACAGGGGAGGGCAGGCGTGGTCATCATAATACAGAATCATGCAATTTTGACAAAGCATGCACTCCCGCTGGTCGATTTTCCCTTGCTCATCAATAGCGAGTGAGCCGCAATCATTTGCACATGCATGGCAAGTCTGGCACTCCTTTTTGCGTCTGAGACCAAATAGCCTGAAAGTTGTAGGAATGGCCAAGCCGGCCCCCAATGGACATAGATACTTGCAGAAGGGGCGTTCCATGAGCGCTGCCAAGGCAAATAGCGCAAACCAGTACAAGATAAATGGCCAAGAGCGGTTCCACACTCCGGTCAGGAAGGTTGTTTTGAATGGCTCTACCTCCGCCAGTTTTTCCGCCAAACCGATAGAATAGAATGACACACCGAGAAGGCCCAGGAAAATCAGGTACTTGAGCCACTTCAACTTGTTGTGCCAGGTCATCGGAAGAGCGAATTGATAGCGCTTCAGGCCCAATGCACCTGCTATCTTGTAGGTAAGTTCGTGTAACGCTCCGTAAGGACACAGCCATCCACAAAAAAGGCCACGTCCCCAGATGAAAAGGGTAATGATGATAAACCACCAGAAGATGAAGATAATGGGATCAGTGAGAAACAGCTCCCACTTCCAACCATAAAACAACGAATGGAACCAGGTCATCACATGAGTGATGCTGGGCTGTGCCATTGTATAATAGCCGACAAACCCCAAGCTGCTGATCCAAAAAAAGTATTTTGGAATAGATACCCAACGTTTGTCGCGGTAGCTGGCATGTCGTATCCATCTGTCCCGTGTCAGATAGAATATCGTCATTGCTGATAGCAGCAACACAAAAAAGGTGATTTCCAATTTTTTCGATTTCCACACCTTTACCCAGGTAGGATCGGGGCGCTTGTATTCCGGTCTTCCTCCTTCGAGATAGGCCCCTGGTAGCCAGTATTCTCTATCGAAGTTGATGAATGTCTTGACGTCTTTTGTCTGCCTATTTTGCCGGTTGGCCAGGAACACCAGCTTCCAAGGATAGGCAGCGCTGAAGCTTTTGCTGCGAATGATGAAAATGCCAGACTCCCGGTATCGCGGTGCGCCGGGTGCGTCTATATGATAAAGTGGAAGATAATCGGTATCACGGAAAGTTATGGTTTCCATGTCCTGGACCACCTGAATGCGATCGTATATCCCCCCCCGGACAAAGCCGGAGCCTTTAAAGGAACCGTCGCCGTTGGCGATGATGAAGATAGCGTGATCGGTGGGGCCAAGATCGGCCATCAAACGTTTGTAATTTCTTTCTCCCAGAATGCTTCTGCCGATAACCGGGGCGTTGAGATAGCCGAAATAAAGATCGATATAAGGATTGCCTGTGTCGGGTTCTCCAATGTCGGCGTGTTGTACCGTCAGTCGCTGGATACTGCCCTCCTGAAGCAGGGTGTTCCAGTCCCGAAGCTCATCGAGCGGCTTGAATTTCGCTGGCGGTCGGATAACGGGCTCGATTATCCCGACCTGTTTCGCCACTTCTACTGCACAACGCATGATTACCTGGTTTTCAGCAATTACGGTCACTGTTGCGCCGCTGATGGCATCGACTCCAATATAACCTTCGTCTTCCCTTGCCTCTCCAATCTCAACCTTGTCACCAGCGAACTTCCCAACATACTGCTCGACAAACCTGATCAGCTCCGATTCTGGTATCCCCACCAGCAAGATGGGCTCACTGTGCCGCAATATCTTTACCCCAGTAATAATGCCTTTGGTATCCATTCCGATCAGGGTAACCACCGGTTTTCCGGAATAAGCAGGGATGTCAACGATGTCTGTAGAAAGAAAAACGTATCCTACTAGTTGTTTTTTCCCATCTAACTCTTTGTAAGCTTCCACGTACGGGGGTTGTCCCTTTCTCGGAGAGAAGCTATCGGCTTCTATAACCGCTTTGCAGGGGGCATAGGCGCACATATCCGGATCGGTGGAAAGTTGCTTCGGTAATGGTGCTTCATACGAGCTTGCATGGACCGCTGACAAAGCAGTTAGAAGCATGAGCACCATGGTAATGCGAAGCAGCGATAATAGAGTTTCGGAATTGATCTGTAACATAGGAACAACACCCTACCTAAATAGTAGTAGCATTCATTTGGCCGCCGGAATTTTCAGTGCATTAACGGTAAATCTGCCGTTATATGGGTAAATCAAAACTTGAATCTAAAGTATAACTTTGAAAAAGGAACATTGGTATGGGGTTTGTGAAAAAACGGGAAATTTGTTGACAAAAAACTGGATTATAAAACCAGCGGGGCGGGGAGTTTCGAAGTTCTCCCCGCCCCTCAACTTCACTCAAAAACTGCCTAAGAGCGCTACTACTAAGCGGGCTCCACCATCAATCGGCTACGCATTTCAAGATGAAGTGCATGGCAGAAGTGGGTGCAGTAGCACCAGTAGACCCCTGGTTTGTCGGCAATGAAAGTCACCGATTTTGTCTCGTGGGGACTGACCACGAAGTTGATGTCATATTTTGGAATGGCGAAACCATGTCCAAGGTCTTCCACCTTATCGTGGTTGGTCAAGATAATGGTGACTTCATCTCCCTGTTTTACCCTGAATTCCGTCATGCTGTAGGCTGGTGCCATCGATGTAAGGTAGATGGTTACCTTGTTACCATTACGCTCGATTCTGGAGTCTTCTTGCTTCTTCACCGCATTGGGGAACTCATCAATGGTGTAAACCTGACGGGTCTTGATGACATCCCGTTTGACGAGAATGAAATCGTGCGGTTCCGGATATACTGGTGACTCATGCACCAAGCGCATCTTTTCTCCCGAGATGTCAATCAGCTGCTCGTTTTCCGGATGCATCGGTCCTATGGGGAGGTAACGGTCCTTGGAGAACTTGTTTCCAATGACCAGCCACTTGCCATCTGCTTCCTTGGTTTCATTCATGGAAGCATTCAAGTGACCGGGCTGATAGTGCACGTCGATCTTGTCGATGATTACCTTGGCATTTTTGTCACCCTGATATGCCTTGATAGCTGCATCTATATTCCACTTCACAATCTGGCTGTCCAGGAACAGGGTGGTGTATGCGTTACCTCTTCCATCGAATGAAGTATGCAGCGGCCCCAACCCGATCTCTGGCTCGGCAATAACTGCATCACGAGGGTCTTTCAGCTTGCCATCAAACCACTCATGTACCCGGCTCAGCTCGATTACCGATGCGGTGGGGGATAGTTTCCCGGAGCAGACAAAGTATTTGCCGTCCGGGCTCGCATTCACCCCATGTGGACTTTTCGGGATAGGTACGTAGCAGGTAAGGGCCGTCTTCGGATCCTGGTTTGCAGCCTTGGTGCCGTCCACGATGGGAATGTTGGAGCCGTCGGGGCTGGGAATGGTCTTACCAGCCTTGACTGCCTCTTCGATGCGGGCAATATTGAAGAAAACGCAGGAATCACGTTCCGCAGACATCATGCCCGGGAAGGTTACCCCTTTTTCAGTGTTGTACTGGTTGGCTGCAGCCAGCTTTCCATCGTAAGAAGTAGCGACCAGATCCATGTTTCCGTCTACTTTGCATTGCCAGCGCACTTCCATGGTCTCGGCATCGACACATGTGAAAAGGCCATAGTATCCATCCGTGTCATCCATGTTGGTTCCGTCATTGGGATGCGGAATACGGAATTCAGCGCCGCAAAAAACACGAGTGGTATGGTTGATGTTGGGATCTACAGGATCTCTCTTATCGGGAAATATTCCATGGAAGCCTTGAACATTGGGCAACTCGGTGATTTTGTCGCATACCATCACATCCCCACGAATGCGTGCCAGCCGGGAATGGAGTTTGTCGTTCACCCAAAAGTATTTTCCGTCATAGGTTCCATCGGTGTATGAGCCGTGTACGTGGTGGGTGTCTCCTGTATGGTATTTGAGAGAACCGTCCGGCTTGGTTCCGAGGATTGCTTTTGATTCATTAGTGATACCCCAACCGCTCATGCAATCAAAATTGAACACGGGGATGCGCATGAGCTCGCGCCCTGATGGCTCACCGACGATGCGTACCTCTCCAGAATGGCCACCGCTATACATGGCATAATAATCGTCCAGCTGACCAGGGTCGACGTGATAGGATAATCCCCCGGTCTTTGCTGAAGAGGAGGTATCGGTCCCATGTGATGCCCCTCCTGAGGAGCTTTTTTCCGGGGCTTTGCCGCAGGAGGCCAATCCAACAGACAGCCCCGCACCTGCTAGCCCGGTAAAGGCTGCGATGCCAAGAAATTTCCGGCGACTAACCTCTTCGGGCAGCACGTCAATAATATCTCCTTCTTTCTGTTCCGCGGGGAGAGACTGCTGATTTTTCTCATTACTCATTTGTTAAATCCTCCTGAACCTGCAATGTAAATTGGTTTACGTTAAAAAGACCTTTGCTACCCGTGCTCTTGCCTCGGCATCATCATTGCCATTTTGAAACAAAATATGACACGGTAGTGTGTTATATGCCTTGACCTGTGTCAAATGACCTATCTGTTTGAGGTGGGAACTTTCTTGAATATGTTATTGCAGGATGGCTATGCCCATGAAAAACAGCTTATATTGCAGCTGGTTAAAGGGAATTATGGAATAAAACCAAATCCAATTTGTTCCTCAGGGGTTAACAGTAAAACCACTCCTTGCGTGGTATGCAAGGAGTGGTTTTTTTGACGCAGAAATATTTGGGTGTCAAAAGCTGTCCAGGATGTCGCTGAGCAGATTCAAAAGTGGAACCGAATAATCAGAGAGAAGATACAGACTTACCCCCAGCCCTGCTAACCCAGCTAGTGCTACAATCGGTATTAATCTCTCGATATTCATTGGACGGAGTTCGTGCTTTCAGATTGCCCCGATTCTGGTTTAGTGAGTCATCATTATCGGGCAGGGTGACTCCTTGACCAAGCGGCGAATACTTACACGATGCATTCCAATCCTGTCTCCAATGCCCATGACGACGAGATCAACCCCTTGTTCATTAACCAAGGAAACAATCTCTTCTTCGACATACCCTAGTTTTACTTCAAGTTTTATTGGGATTCCTTTCTCTTTGGCCATGGTTTCGAGATCACTCAATGTATCCCTCGCGCGCTCCTCGAGATCCTTGACAATGGTGTGCCACAGCTGGTCTGAGGGCGGGATAACCTCGCCCTCAAACGCCACTACTTTCAGACCGATGAGCTCTGCACCTTGATCGGCAGCAAGCGCAACGGCTTTTTCTGCGGCATGATTGCTTGCCTGCGACCTATCGTACGGAACCAGAATTTTCTTGAATACTGCCATTAGTCTCACCTCAATGATGTAAAGGCTTGGAAAAAGGCTAGAAGTACGTTTAACAGGAAAAACCGTTGCGCACTTCTACTCCTCTTTCGCCGGTACCGTAATGGTGCTGTGGTCTTGCTGCTCCCTCTTCGATTCTGCCTCGACAGCCGCTTTGGGTTTGTCAAAGACTACCTTCTTTTTGAACTGCACTGCCTGGCCCGAAAAGGCCATGGACAGTGCGTAGATGCTGACCGCAACGGCGAGTCCCGCCTCAAAGAAGAGGAAGGCGACTCCGTACTTATACCACGGTTCATACTCATAGTCGTCAGGTGGAGTGGTATGTCCGCTCATGGTGTAATACCTCCGGATAATTGATTCAGCGTCGTATCACGCACTCTTTTTGCCGAGCCATTTCTCTTTACTGCCAAAACCATGTTCTTCCGGATGAACATCCCAGTGCATTGCCCAGATAAAGTATAGGATGAAGGGAATGAACATGCATATGGCGACTAATGCATACCCCCAGTGGATGCCGCCCACCTCAAACCAGCCGGCAGCTTCACCGTAGATGAGAGGGTAGACGATACCACCTACGCACGAGACCCCGCCGATAAATCCGGTCGCGGTCCCCGGACGCTCCTTGAACATCAAGGGTACAATAGCGAAGGTTCCACCAGTACCAAAGCTTACCGTGATGCCGAACAGAGCCAGGATGAGAACCGAAAGGACCAAGTTGTTCTGGAGCCCGGCAACGGTCAACATGATCATGGTGGTGGTGATGGCAAGCAGAGCAAACATCAGCCAATGGATACGCGGCGCATACTCAAGATGTTTGGAGATCATTGGGAAAGGCGTCCATCCTTTACGTTGCCACACATCAGAAATCCATCCAGAGAAAGGTCTGAACAGGGATGCATTGAACGATTGTACCGCAGCAAATGAACCGGCAGCGATCTGTACGTCCTGCAGAGTCTCAAAACCCAGTCCCCGTATCGCTTCCTCAAAACCCATCTTGTAGTATCCCGGGAGCCATGCGTTCATACCGATCTCCAGGCCGAAGGACATGGCGTAAGCAAGCATCAGTGCAATTGCGGCGTGGCGTGTCCAGACAAAGGCCGTATCACGGAAAGTAGCGGTTTTCTTCGCCATTGCAGCTTGTTCTGCACTCTTGGCCGGGACACCTCGTAGCAGGATCCAGGCTGCAATGACAAAGGCCACGATACCGAGATGAATGAAAGCCGTATGATAATCGAGGCCGTAAATACGCGGCAGGAGCAGTGCACCAACGCCGGCACCCACATTACCGGTTCCTGCATAGAGACCTTCAGCGGTGCCCATCTCTTCAGATTCGAACCACTGAGCTACGTGCTGAATGCCCACTACGAACGAGATACCTGCTGTTGCCACGATGACCCTCGACCAGAACAGGAACTGGTACTCGGTCAATCCGATAGCTGGCCCCAATGTATTGGCATATGCCGAAAGAATGCTAAAGGTTCCGGTGACCACGAGGATCAACACGAAGGCCTTTGGAGCACCAAATTTGTCGGCAGCCCATCCAGCCAATGGTCTAGCGATAGGAGCCGTCCATATTGCAGAACTGGCCAAAAGGGCGACCCCTTTGACGCTGAGGTCGAACTGCGAAGCAATGGTTGGCACGAATGCCGCACTGGAAAACCACAGCAAGAAGCACCAAAAGAAGGCAACTGCTGCCATGATCAATTGTTCTACTTTATGTGTCTTGATGTTTCTCATGTTTTGTTACCCCTGGTAGTGGTGATTTACCGAACCGGGTGACTCTTGAATCGAAACGACGGATATGATTCTGGTAGAAGCGCCGTGCAAGAAGGTGGTCGACTTGGTTGTACCGAGCGATTACAGGTTCGGAAACAGCCTCGGTACAGCATGGGCACATTTGGCTCATCACTCCCAACACAAACATAACCGCCTGCACGAATTAAACGCCAGTCAGATCAATGTTGCAAGGCGGGCAAACAAAGGATAAAACCGTAAAATACCCAAAATGAGGTATAAGGGGTATCTTTCCTATCTCATTGAGTTGACATGGAAAGAGCCAAAAACCCCCTATTAATTGAAGGGATATTGGGGGTCGAGGTTTTTTTGGTGGTATCTCCTCAGCGTCGCTTTGTATTATTCTTGGACCTCGCAATGAAGACTATAATCTCGAGAATGTTACCGTTTACCAAAAAATCGTTGTTGCTGCGCATGGGTGTTGCCATGGCAACGATTACCGCCTTTGCGTTTATCAGCATGCTGAGTTCGGTGATCATTGCAGAGCTTACGCAAGGGGTTGCCGCGGCCATCAACCAAGCGGGTACGTTACGGATGCAGTCATACCGTATCGCCAGTGCGCTGGCTCAAGAACTGGATGCCGGGGAGCTGGAGGCCGCTTATGCCAAAGTGACCGATGAACGAGCGGCGGAGTTTGAAGAGCGCTTGCTTGATGCTCGTCTGGTCTCTGTTCTACCAAAAAATCCTGCCAACAAACTGACGGCAATCTATGAACATATTTTCAATCAATGGAAAACCAAGATTAAGCCATTGTTTTTTGACTCGGAGGGAAATTCTTCATACTTGATGGGGGGCTGGAGCAAGGATTCCCGCGCCAGGTATCTTGCCATAGTCGATCAATTTGTGGCTGATATCGATAAGATGGTCAAATTGCTGGAAGAGGACGTGGAATCCAAGATCCGTCTGCTCCGATTGATCCAGATAAGTTCGCTGTTCTTGACCCTGATTGTGGTCTTTTTAACCATGTACCTGATGAACAGCAGGGTCCTGGTGCCTTTGCGCGACCTGCTGGAGTGCGCAAAGGGGGCGCGTCGAGGTGACTTCTCGGTTCGTTCGCGGTACACCACAAACGATGATGAACTGGGCCAGTTGGGCGCTGCGTTCAACGTGATGGCAGAGGATCTGTCGAAAAAATACTCTGATCTAGAGGAGCGGGTCCAGGCCAAAACCTCTGATCTGGAGCGTAGCAACCGCTCCCTTGAGTTGCTATATAAGACAACCAATCGGCTGCACACGGCAGCGTTTTCTGAGACTGTCTATGCGGAGCTTCTCAAGGATATGGAGAGATTACTCGGGGTGGGACCTGGCACTATCTGCCTTACCGCAGACAGTGGCAATCGGGCTTTCAAACTGGCCTCTACGCGCCGTCCCCCTTCGGGAGAGAGAGATACCTGTTCTCCGCCTGATTGCACGGCCTGCTTCGGATCACACAATACCCATACCATGCAGTTTCCACGAAAAAATGGGCGGCCATTACGCATCGTTTCCACTCCTATTCGTGACCAAAAGCAGCAATATGGAGTGCTGCTGACGGAAATTCCTGCACACCGGGAGTTGGAAGAGTGGCAAATGCGCTCTTTGGAGGCGGTTGCCCACCATATTGGAATTGCCATCAACATTACCCGGCGGGCAACTGAGAGCCGTCGTCTGGCGTTGCTTGAAGAGCGCAGCGTTATCGCCCGGGAGCTGCATGATTCGCTGGCCCAATCCCTCTCTTATCTGAAGATTCAGGTTGCGCGCCTCAACGCGACCCTGAATCGTCCCGAAGGAGTATCGGCGGCCACCCCAATCATAGAGGAGCTTCGTGAGGGAATAAGCCGGGCCTATCGCCAGCTTCGCGAACTTCTTACCACATTCCGTCTGAAAATCGATGGTCCTGGGTTGAGTGCGGCGCTGGAGGAAACCGTTCAGGAGTTTCGTGGGCGTAGCGGAATTGCCATTTCGCTCGACAACCGGCTGGGTGGTTGCCAGCTTACCGCTAATGAAGAGATTCATGTTCTGCACATCATAAGAGAGGCGCTAGCCAATGTTACCCGGCACTCCAAGGCAGAGAAGGCGGAGGTTAGTATCTGTTACGACAATGATGCCGAGCGGGTCACTATTCGTATCGAAGATAATGGAATCGGCATTGATGAGGAAGCGGAGAGAAGGGATCACTACGGCTTGGCTATCATGAATGAAAGGGCCAGTGGGCTTGGAGGGGTTATCCAGGTATCGCGGGCACCTAAAGGGGGTACCTGTGTCAATCTGGTTTTTACCCCGCAGCACCAACAATATCTGAAAGATGAGGAAGACAGAAAGCGCGCCTGAGAAGCAAAAAATTCTTCCCTCTGCTCAATCCGAGTTATCACCATTTTAGTATATGTTTGAGTTTTTCAGATGCTATATTGAGCAATTAAGAGATGTGGGCCATTCTGAATATCCGAGACGATGGAAGCACAGATAATGAATGAGAGAAAGGTCAGTACCGTAATTACTATTGACGATCACCCGCTGTTTCGAAAAGGGGTGGCAGATCTTATCGCCTTGGATGAGTCGCTGATGTTGGTCGGCGAGGCAGCATCCGGTGAAGACGGGTTGGCACTTGCCCAGCGGTTAAATCCTGATCTGATCCTGCTGGATGTCAATATGAAGGGAATGGATGGTATCGAAACACTCAAGGCGATCAAGAGTACCGATATTGATTCCCGAGTCATTATTCTTACCGTCTCGGACAACGAGGAGCACGTAGTCGCAGCCTTGCGAGCGGGCGCCGATGGCTATTTACTTAAGGACATGGAGCCGGAAGAGATTCTGGAACGGTTGCAGGTGGCGGCGCATGGCCGTTTGGTGATCAGTGATAAGCTTACCGAACTATTGGCACATGCTTTGCGGGAAGATGCCGCACCACGGGATCCCGACAAGGCGGGTCTCACTGATCGGGAAGAGCAAATCCTCAATCTGATTGCCAAGGGGCTTAGTAATAAATTGATAGCCCGGGAGCTTGATATCACCGAAGGGACCGTCAAGGTGCATGTCAAGCATTTGTTGAAAAAACTGAATCTCCATTCTCGCCTTGAGGCAGCCGTGTGGGTAGTGGATAAGAAGAAACTGCGCAGGTAAGGATAGCCCTCGTGGTTATCGAATCCCATGAACGGGCGGCGAGAATGGACATCCTTACTCGCCTGGGGCACAAAAAGGGTGCATCAGGGATGGATATTGCTAAATATCGGTGCGATCCTTGTTGCTAGCCAGCTCTCCTTGATTGTCTTTCAACGGATGTCTTTCCCTTCCTTGCCATGACGATGGAGCTCAAACCAAGCCCGGCATGGTAATTGCTTGGCTGGATCGCCGGATGATACAATCCATCTCCAATCAAAAGAGCCCGGACCTTTGGTGAGCGGAGTTTTATGAAAAAAGACAAGTTGGTACTGGTCGGGAATGGCATGGCCGGCATCAGGACGCTGGAGGAGCTGCTGAAACTGGCACCTGACAAATACGAAATCACCGTTTTCGGGGATGAGCCTTATGGCAATTACAATCGTATCCTCCTTTCTCCCGTGCTCAGTGGAGAGAAGACTATTGACGAGATCATTCTCAACGATCTCGACTGGTACGAGAAAAATGATATCACCCTTCATAAAGGCAGTAGAGTTGTTGCCATTGATCGCGCTCAACGGCGTGTGATTGCGGAGAACGGTGCCACGGCAGAGTATGACAGGTTGCTTCTGGCGACAGGTTCCAGGCCTTTCATAATCCCCGTTCCAGGGCACGATCTGGAAGGGGTGATCGGATTCCGTGATATCCAGGATGTCGATCTCATGCTCGAGGCCGCCCGACGATACAAACGGGCGGTGGTTATCGGCGGCGGATTGCTCGGGCTGGAAGCAGCCAACGGATTATTGCGGCAGGGAATGGACGTCACTGTGGTACATCTGCTTGACACACTCATGGAACGGCAACTGGACAAGACCGCTGCCGGGATGCTTCAGCGAACTCTGGAGCAGCGAGGACTGCAGTTCGTGATGGAGGCTGAGACCGAGGCCATCCTTGGGGATGTGCGAGTAACGGGAGTCCGTTTCAAGGATGGGCGGGAAATCGATGCCGATTTAGTAGTCATGGCGGTGGGAATTCGCCCCAATGTCGAGCTGGCGCAGCAGAGTGGTCTTTATTGTGAGCGCGGAATCGTAGTAAACGATACCTTGCAGACTTACGATCCTCGTATCTACGCAGTAGGGGAATGTGTTCAGCACCGGGGGGTGACCTATGGTCTCGTGGCACCGCTATTTGAGCAGGCGCGGGTCTGTGCCAACCATCTGGCCGAGTATGGTATCGGTCACTATGAGGGATCGGTGACTTCCACCAAACTGAAGGTCAGCGGAATCGACCTCTTCTCGGCCGGGGATTTCATCGGAGATGAAACTACCGAAGAGATCGTGGTACAGGATGTCGCCGCCGGCATCTATAAGAAGATTGTGCTCAAAGAGAATCGCATCGAGGGGGTCGTTCTCTACGGAGACACTATCGATGGGCCCTGGTATTTCCAGCTGCTGAGGGATAGTACCGATGTCAGCGAGATGAGGGAGCAGTTACTATTTGGCCAGGGACACTTGGGGAATGCTGGCCACGGGGGAGAGAACACCTCAGTAGATCTTCCCGATGATGCTGAGGTATGCGGCTGCAACGGCGT
>Ga0256914_1002418_pt1 | contig 15612 bp, 9 predicted proteins | sample HulkmetaG_FD_191571 | JGI IMG/M metagenome (GOLD analysis project Ga0256914, IMG submission 191571) | Hydrothermal chimney microbial communities from Main Endeavour vent field at the Juan de Fuca Ridge, Pacific Ocean - Hulk | ecosystem: Environmental > Aquatic > Marine > Hydrothermal vents ... | reverse complement strand
CTCGCTTCCGAGCGGAGAAACGGCCCATTAGCAGCGGGACTGTTGAGAGTGCCATTCGGAATGTCGTGCAGTGGCGTATGAAGCGCGGGGGGCAACGGTGGAGCCGATCGGGAGCAGCGCGGATGTTAGCTGCCTTGGGGGAGGTGCATAGCCGCCGCTGGGATGCCATGCTGCAACGCCTGGCCCTGCCCCCTATGTGTCAAACTTACCCACAATTTTGAAATACACCCTGCGGCGCAGTGGGTAATCACCCAAAAAAGCATTGCACTACCAGGCCAATTGTGGTATAATCTACGCTGGCACAATGCTCGGAGCCTGGCGATACGCACCATGACCACGGAGTAACCACATTGAATCTGGAAGGAATCTCCCTCGGAAAATATCAGGTCTTGGAACAGTTGGGACAGGGCGGTATGGCCGTGGTCTACAAAGGCTACAACCCTGCCCTGCAACGTACTGTTGCCCTCAAAATCCTGCAACCGGGTTTGACTGCCGATCAAGAGTTCGTCAGACGGTTTGCCCGCGAAGCCCAGACGGCGGCAAACCTGAAACACCCCAACCTGGTGATTATCCATGACGTAGAACAGCAAGAAGTGGATGGGATCGCCATTCATTACATTGTCATGGAGTTCCTGCCAGGCCGCACCCTCCAGGAAGAGATCCGGCAACAGGGCGCATTACCTCTGGACCGGGTAATCGCCATCACCCGCGCCCTGGCTGACGCCTTAGACTATGTTCATCAGCGCGGACTGACCCATCGGGACATCAAACCCAGCAACGTGATGCTCAGCCCCGATGGTCACGTTACATTGATGGATTTTGGCATCGTCAAAGCGGCCGCCGGTGTCCGCATGACTCAAGAAGGTGTGCGAATCGGCACACCGGAGTACATGTCCCCCGAACAGGTCCGAGGAGATGAAATTGACCACCGCTCCGACATCTACTCTCTGGGCATCGTCATTTACGAAATGCTGACCGGGCGTTTGCCTTTCCAAGCAACTTCTCCCCACAGCGTCCTTTATTGCCATGTCCACGAAACTCCGCCGCCACCTTCTCGCTACCGCTCTGGGCTGCCCCCCGCGGTAGACAAAGTTATCCTGCGTGCTTTGGCCAAACGATCAAAACAACGATTCCAGACGGCAAGGCAGCTGGCAGAAGCTCTGGAGGATGCGATCCACACCCAATCGGCAAAGAGCGAAGCGCAACGAGAGCACCGCTTCAAACTGGTGGATGTTGAGGGGCACGAATACCCTTTAACAAACGGGATAGTGAACTTGGGGCGCAATCCGGATAATCATATCCAACTGGCTGATAGACGCATCTCTCGCCACCATGCCCAGATCCACTGCCAAGGAGCACATTGCCGGATCATGGACCTGGGCAGCGTGAACGGTACCTACATCAACTGGCAACGGCTCCCTCCTCATGTCCCTCAGCCTCTCCAACCTGGCGACCAGATCAGCTTAGGACAAGCAGCGACCTTCACCCTGGTCTTGGGTACGGCGATGGAGCCACAGCGCAAACGCCCCTCCGGCGTCTCGCTAACCTCTACCTTGCGCCAGAAAATATGGGCCGATAGTCACCGTCGGGCCATGGCCCTCCTGGGAGGAGGAATTATCCTACTGGCTTTGATTCTTTGCCTGTTGGCTACCTCTCTCACTCCCGAAGGAAACCGGCTATGGATCCCTTCCGGACAAAGAGCGATTCTCACCGTAATTAATGACACAGGTCAAGACCTTGACTTGCGCATCGGCGATGATCATTGGCGTCTCAAGGCCGATCAATGGAAAACCATTTACTTCCGGGCCGGGGAATATGACTATACCATCATCCTGGCCGATGGGAGCGTCACCCAACGGCACGAAATCTGGCATGCAGGGGATAACGGCCAACTTTACCTGGTCGGCGAAATGCCCTAACCCTAATATCCAGTAGACTTTTAGGAGAACCTATGGCTACATCATTGATCGGTCACAAAATCGGCAGATATCAGGTGATAGCCGAACTAGGACGGGGCCAACATTCCGTCGTCTACAAAGCCAGGCAACCATCGTTGGAACGTCATGTGGCCCTCAAAGTCTTGCATCGTTACGATCAAAACACTCTGCGCAAGTTCCAGGCCGAAGCTATCCTGACCGCCAAGCTGATCGAGCAGGGAGCGATCAACATCCGTCAGGTGTATGAAGTTGGACAGACCGCCGATGGCTACCTTTTCGTCGCCATGGAATATGTGGACAATTCCCTGCTCCACTTGTTACAGCGGGCCAGGGAACGCCGCAAGCTCTTCAACCCGGAGGCCGCGGCCCGATTGCTCCTGCCCGTAGCCCAGGCCCTGGATAGCATCCACAAACTGGGCTGGACTCACCTGGATGTCAAACCCCAAAACATCCTCCTCTCCAAATCTGGCCGGACCTTCCTGGCTGACCTGGGCATTGCCCAACCACAGGGGGCGAGAACCAGCGCTTGCACGCCCATTTACGCTTCGCCGGAGCAAGCCGATGGCAACCGCCCCGTCGGCCCTTGGAGCGACATCTATTCCCTGGGCGTCGTCCTCTACGAAATGGTCACCGGACACCTTCCATTCCAGGGGGACCTGGACATCGTGATCCTGAACAAGCATTTGACCGAAAACCCTCCCCCGCCGCGGGCGGCCAACTCCCGCCTGTCCGCTGCCCAGGAACGGGCTATCCTGAAAGCCTTGGCCAAATCGCCCCAAGAACGACCAAAATCAGCGACCGAATTCTTGAACGCCATCATCCAACCGCCCAACCGGTTTTCCGGTGTCATCGAAGTCCCCAGCGGTGTCCTGCACACCACGTCAAGTTGGTTCCGCCGCCTGCCACAATCGGGGCTGATCATCGGTTTGCTACTGGCCATCCTGGCCATACTCTTATTCCTGGGCTGGGCGTTACGCTTCTATATGCTCCCGGCTGTGGAAGCCACCCAAACCGCCGCAGCCACCGTTCTGACCCCGCTGGCGACCGCAACCGCGCCTCCCACAGCAACAATGACACGTCCACCGCCGCCGTCCCTGACCCCGACACCCAGTCCCCGACCGACTTCTACCCTGGCTCCCACGCCCACCCGCACCCCGCGTCCCAAGCCGACCAGGACTCGCAAACCTACGCCGGAACCTTCCGGTTCGCCTACACCCAGACCTTGAGAGAGGAGAACATGATGGCTACTGACGCAACAGCGGCACACCGGCAGAGTTCTCCCTCCGCACCACCCCTGGAGATCGGCCTGCGGAGTGATAAAGGCCCACATCGTCAGATCAACGAGGATACCGTCGGCTACTTTGTGCCTGCCGACCGGGACCCGCGCCGCGCCAAAGGAGCCATTTTTGTCGTAGCCGATGGCATGGGCGGCCACCGGGCCGGCGAGGTTGCCAGTCAACAAGCGGTGAAAACGGTGATCGCCCACTATTACCGCCATGCTTCCTCCGACGTGAACACCGCCTTGATCTGGGCCTTTCGGGCGGCCAACCGCCTGATCTATGAGCAGGCCCAGGCCGATCCGACCAAGAGGGGCATGGGCACAACCCTGGTAGCCGCCGTGGTCCTGGGCCGCAAGGTCTATATCGCCAACGTAGGCGATAGCCGCGCCTATTTTCTGAACGGCGGGCGATTGACCCGGCTCACACGGGATCATTCCTGGGTGGAAGAACAGGTTCGAGCAGGCGTCCTGACGCGGGAAGAAGCCCAACGCCATCCCCAGCGCAATGTCGTCACCCGCGCTTTGGGTTCCAAACCGACGGTGAAGGTGGACATCGTCGAAAGGGAATGGCGGGGCGGCGACACCCTTTTTCTGTGCACCGATGGTTTGAGCGAAGCGCTTCCGGCGCGGCAGATAGCCCACCTCCTCCGTGACTCATCACCCCAGGCGGCTGCCAACCAGCTGGTGACCCAGGCCATCGCCCGGGGCAGTCAAGACAACGTCTCGGCCCTGGTCGTCCGCGCTGCACCGGGCCGCGCCGATAGTGGTTTCTCGCCCTACCTGCTGGCCGGGCTGGTGGCCTTGATCGGCCTGTGCGCCGTAGCCGCTCTGGCCTTGGGCCTCTTTCTCAAAAAGCAGGACTTTGTCTTGCAAGACCCTGTGGCCGCGCCTCATGTGGCCCCTCTCCGCATGCCCCCTCAAGAGGCGTCCGACCTGGACGTCTACGTGACAGCGGGAGAGTTGGACAGAACCCCTCCCCGGCGATCCTGGTCCGACCCCACCCCGGTGGAGCTACGCCCCACCCAACCGGGCATCTTTTTGGTCGGGCAGGTTCAGGAGGCAACCTGCGGTGACGGAGAATGTTCCTGCTCCGTGTCCATGGCCAACGAGACGTACCAGGTGCGCTACCGGCAGGACCTTCTGGACAAAGACCTGGACGGTCACCAGGTGCGCATCCTGGGACTCTGGCAACCGGACAGCCGGCAGGTGCGCGCCCTTCGGATCGAGATGGGCAGTCCATGGTGGGCCTGGTGGCCCCCACCCTGGAAAGAGATCTACCGGGACGATGCCCTGCAACAGCCTGTCTGGGTGTACGGGACCGTGGACCAGGACCCCTACGGCCTGCTGGCCCCAGGCGAATCTGGCCTGTCGTCTGGGGAACAGGTACTCGCGCGGGGGCAATGGGCAGCGGAAAAGCTGGATTTCCAACCGGAGCGCGTGTATCGCCTTCGGGAAAAAACGTATTATGTACCGATCACACCTTGAACTGGTGAGCAGGTGGATTGGTAAGCGGTGAATTGGTAGATTGGGAGGTACAGATGAGCAAGCGCAACAGGCAGGGGCAATCTCCCCCATCCCGGCGGCCGACCAACGCCCACCGGCGAACACAACCGGCTGCCCTGCCCCCCCAGGGCGGCGCACCGACCCCAAGGGGCCGGCGGCCGGCCTCGCAGGGAGCGCCGGGCGGGCGGGCATTGCTCAAACTGGAGGTTGCCCGCCTGACGGACCCTGGCCGTGTGCGGGACCACAACGAAGATTTCGTATACTCTCCCCCCTTTCTGGATCCACAGCAACTGGCCCGCAAAGGCAGACTTTTCCTGGTAGCCGACGGCATGGGCGGCCACCAGGCCGGTGAAGTAGCTAGCAAAGGGGCGGTGAAAACTGTAGTCGAGCAGTACTACAACGATACCACCCATGACATAGGCACCAGCCTGGTACGGGCCTTTCGGGCGGCCAACCGCCTGATCTATGAGCAGGCCCAGGCCGATCCGACCAAAAGGGGCATGGGCACAACCCTGGTAGCCGCCGTGGTCCTGGGCCGCAAGGTCTATATCGCCAATGTAGGCGATAGTCGCGCCTATCTCATCAACAAACAGGGCATCGTCCAGATCACCCAGGACCATTCCTGGGTGGAGGAGCAAGTTCGAGCAGGCGTCCTGACGCGGGAAGAAGCCCAACGCCATCCCCAGCGCAATGTCGTTACCCGAGCCTTGGGTTCCAGACCAACGGTGGAGGTGGACCTGTTCGAAGGCGAGATCAACGAAGGGGATGCCCTCCTCCTGTGCAGCGATGGACTGAGCGGCCTGGTTTCAGATCAGGAACTGGCCGACCTGGTGCGCAAGTACCCGCCCCAGAAAGCCGCCCAGGCCCTGGTGGACCTGGCCAACCAGCGGGGGGGCTACGATAACATCAGCGTCCTCATCGCCAGCGCCCAAAAGCAACCGACTCTTGTCCCGATGGCCGTCCCCCCGCCGACCAAAAAGGAGAAGCGGGCCTGGCCTCTGGTTCCGGCCCTGGTCGGCGCCGCCCTGGCCCTCCTGTTGATCACGGGCGCCCTGTTCGGCTGGCAGCAGTTGAAAGGCAACAAGGGCACGGCAACCCCTCCGGCTCAGGGGACGACCCCAACTCCGGTGGCGATGCAGCCGTCCCCGACACCCACTACCCCGGCTGCACCGATGCCGCCTCAACCTCAACCGCCCACACCCACCGCTGCACCGACGACCACCAACCCGGCCGTCGAGTCGCCGCTTCTCCCCACGGCTACCCTGGCCCCCACGAACACCCCTTCCCCTTCGCCGACCAAGACACCCCGATCCCGGCCCACGAAAACGCCGTCCGCCACCTCTATTTCTCCGTCGCCCTCACCGACCTACCCCGCCCCCGGCCTGGTCGCCCCGGAGGACGGCCGGGAAGGGTTGAACGGAACCGTCACCTTCGCCTGGTCCCGGCCGCCCGGACGTCCCCTGGGCAGGAATGACTATTTCGACCTGCGCATCTGGTCGGAGGAGGAGCAGGACCTGCCGCCCGCCTCCCGGCGGGGCGTCATCGCGCCGACCAAAGAGATCTCCGCCGCCGTGAACCTGGATGGGGTGGCGACCATCCAGGAGCACGGCGACGGAACCTACTACTGGGGCGTGGTGGTGGTGCGCAAAAGCTGTGCCGTTTGTGCGCCCGAAATCGTGGGAGCCTGGAGCGAAACGCGGCGATTCACCTACGCCGCGCCCTCAGAGGAGACGCCGAGACCCAAGCCATCAAAGGGACCGCCACCAACACCAGAACCACATCCATCACCTACAAAAGGTACCGAGGATGGATAAGTTGTCTGACTCGCATTTCGCGGAAAGGATAGAGAGGAGGAACACACCATGCGCGAATCAAAGACGGCGGCCGGACTGCCCCGGATGGGCGGCGTCCCTGCCGTCCTGGGCCTGCTGGCCCTGTCCTTCGTTCTGTTGCTGCTCTCACCCGCCGCTGTGCGGGGGCAAAACAATCTGGAAATCTCCAAATCGGCAGAGCCAGACCCCGTGGACGCCGGTCAGGTGATCACATACACCATCGTCGTCACCAACAACACGGGGGGCAGTCTGAGCAACGTCCTCGTGACCGACACCGTGCCGTCCAAAACAACCTACATCACCGGCAGCATGGCCTACACCCCCACAGCAACCTCGGTCATCATCACCCAGCCCATATCCGTCACCCCCGGTCACGTGATGACCTGGGCTATCCAATCCCTGAACGATGGTGACAAGATCACCATGACCTTCCGGGTCGCGGTCGCCAGCCCCCTGATCAGCGGAACACAGGTGACCAACACCGCCTGGATCAGCAATTCCACCCGGCTCTCGGCAACCGCCACGACCGCGGTTCAGGCTACTCCTCAGTTGACCGTAACCAAATCCGTGACCCCCGCCGCCGTACAACCGGGCAAGACCGTCACCTATACCATCCTTATCACCAACACCGGCAATGGGATCGCCCAGGGAGTCACCGTGACCGATACGCTGGCCGAGGGCTTTTCTCCGGCGCAGACAACCTGGTCCAACCGGGCCGTCACCGATCTCTTGACCTTGACCTTTACCGCGACCGCGCCGGTGACGGAGGGGACCTACACCAACCTGGTGACGGTGACGTGGGGCGTCTCGGAAGCCCATACCGGCCCTACGGCCCCGGTCATTGTGGATGGAACCCCACCCGATTCCCAGGCCTCCTCCCCCGACTATGACAACGGCGGCTCCATCGCCGTCGCCTGGACGGCCAACGACACCACCTCCGGCGTCGCCGGCACCCGGCTCTATGTGCGCAAGGAAGGCAGCACCTGGGCCGATTCCGGCCTCCCCGCCCAGAGCGGCATATCGGGAACCTTCTCCTACACGCCCACGATGGGCGACGGAACCTACTACTTCCAAACGGTGAGCACCGACCACGCCGGAAACCAGGAAACACCACCCTCCGGCTCCACCGGCAACGGCGACGACCAGACCGTCTACGACACCACAGCCCCCTCCTCTTCCAACCCTACCATTCAGGAATTCAGCGACTATTTGCACTCTGTGGGCACCACCTTGTACTACGGTGACGGTATGAGCGGCAGCGCGAGCTTTTACCTGGAAGGGCAAGCCTCCGACGTTACCTCCGGCCTGGACACGGCTACCTTCTCCCCGGCATTCGGCGAAGGCCCTTTCACCGACAACACTCCCGCTACCTGGACCTCCGGCGACTATGGCGTGCGCAGCAGTGATAGCGGCGATGGTGTCATCACCGTCACCATCACCGACAGGGCGGAGAACAGTACCTACGTTCTGTTTCCCTACATCGAAGATACCGACGCTCCTTCCTCCACCGTGACTTCAACACCGGACATGGCCAACGCCCCTATCTCCATAGGATGGCAGGCCGAAGACACCGAAAGCGGAATACGGCAGGTTTGTCTCTGGGTCAAGAAGGAAACGACGGGAACTTGGAGCAACACAGGACAGTGCGCCACCGGCACATCAGGGACCTTTACCTATTCCCCCACAAGCGGCGACGGAACCTATTATTTCCAGACGGTGGCTACCGACCAGGTGAGCAACGTCGAATCCGGGCCGGACGGCAACGGCGACGGCAACACCCTGTACGACACCACAGATCCCTCCTCAACGGCCTCCTCCCCCGACTATGACAACGACGGCTCCATCGCCGTCGCCTGGACGGCCAACGACGACACCTCCGGCGTCGCCGGCACCCGGCTCTATGTGCGCAAGGAGGGCGGCACCTGGGCCGATTCCGGCCTCCCTGCCCAGAGCGGCACATCGGGAACCTTCTACTACACACCGCCGGACGACGGAACCTACTACTTCCAAACGGTGAGCACCGACCACGCAGGCAACATCGAAACCGGACCGGCGGACAACGGCGACGACCTGACCGTCTACGACACCACAGACCCCTCCTCAACGGCCTCCTCCCCCGACTATGACAACGGCGGCCCCATCGCCGTCACCTGGACGGCCAATGACGACACCTCCGGCGTCGCCAGCACCCGGCTCTATGTGCGCAAGGAGGGCGGCACCTGGGCCGATTCCGGTCTCCCCGCCCAAAACGGCATATCGGGAACCTTTTACTACACGCCCACGATGGGCGACGGAACCTACTACTTCCAAACGGTGAGCACCGACTACGCAGGCAACATTGAAACCGGACCGGCGGACAACGGCGACACCCAAACCGAATATGACACCCAGGCTCCCACCTCCCAGGCATGGGTGGATGTTGATTACACCAAACAGTCCACCGTCACCGTGACATGGCAAGCCATAGCCATCCTTACCCTGCAAGGCCCTCTGTCCCCCATCGAGTATACCCGCCTCTGGGTCCGTTACGAAGATGGCGACTGGCTCTCCACGGCGTTGACGCAAACAGGAACATCCGGTGCGTTCATCTACTCTTTCGACCACGGCGAGGGAGCCTACTACTTTGCCACCCAAGCTTTCGACAAAGCGGGAAATGTCCAAGAAGAACCGGCAGGAGAAGGAGATGACCTCATCATCTACGACACCACCGCTCCCACCTCGACGGCCCAATCACCTTCTATCTTTGCCCTGGCGGGCGGGAACATCCCCGTGACCTGGGAAGCCAACGACGCCGGCAGCAGCGGCATTACCGTTAGTGGCGTGAGCAAAACTTGCTTGTGGTACGCCTTTGAGAACGGTGATTGGACCGACAGCGGCCTACCTTGCCAACCCGGCCTTAGCGGCACCTTCTCCTTCACCCCCACCGAGGGTGCAGGGACCTACTACTTCCAAACAGTGAGTACCGACCATGCGGGCAACACCGAGACCGAACCGACGGGCAACGGTGATACCCAAACCTACGCCGCCCACTTTATCTACCTGCCCACCCTGCTGCGAAACTACGTTCCACCAGCCCCCGACCTGAGCAACTCAACCAAGACCGCCACACCCGACATAGCGGACGCCGGTGGAGAGGTACTCTACACCATTGAGCTCAAGAACACGGGAGATGCACAGGCCGCCCCCGTGAGCCTCAGCGACCCCATCCCGGCTCAGACAACCTTTGTGTCGGGCAGCGCCCAAGGCTGCTCCTATACGGGCGGCCAGATTGTGTGGAGCGGCCCTCTGGGCGTCGGCGAGTCGCACATCTGCTCTTTCCGCGTGTGGGTGAACGCCGATGCCACCGGAACCATCGTCAACACTGCGACGGTCTATGACGGCTATCACCCCCAACCGCTGATGCTGCGCGTCAACACGCCGGTCAGTTGGCAGCAAAGCGGACTGGCAGGCCTGACCGTCTACAGCCTGGCCCCTTGCCCGGCCGATCCCAACATCGTCTATGCCGGTACCAAAGCGAACGGCGTCTACAAGAGCAGCGACGGCGGACGGTCCTGGTCCCCCACCGCCCTGGGTAGAGAAATGGTATGGAGCATCGCCGTAGATCCGACCGACTGCGACACCGCCTATGCTACCACCTGGGGCCGGGGCATCCTCAAGACAACGGACGGAGGAGGCACCTGGTCCCCTAAAAACAAGGGATTGGGGGAAATGTATCTCTACGCCCTGATCACCAAACCTGACGACGGCCGAGTGCTCTACGCCGGCACCAACAGCCTCGGAATATACAAAAGCGTTGACGGTGGGGAGAACTGGACCGCAGCCGGACTGCAAGGGTTAAGCGTAGATACCCTGATGGCGGATCCGGACAACACCCAGACCATCTATGCCGGTACATGGGGGAACGGCGTTTACAAAAGCACCGACGGCGGTTGGAACTGGGCAGAGATCAATACAGGATTACAGGATCTGAATGTCTACATCCTGGCTCTGGACCCGAACGCTCCCGCCGTGCTCTACGCCGCCACCTACACCCACGGCATTTATCGCAGCGAAAACGGCGGAGCCTCCTGGACACGGGAATGGCCCAACGACCGGACGGCTTACACCGTCGCCGTGGACGCCAAGGGCATCGCCTACGCCGGGACGGACGGTACGAGCGACGGTGCGGGCATCTGGAAGCGCGATGGCACCTGGCAAGACATGGTCAAACAACCAGGCCCCGCGCCCATCGTCAGGAGCATCGCCTTCACGCCGGACCTGCTCCTGGTCGGCACCACTGACGGCGTGTGGTGGTACGGCCCCGAACCATAGCCATCGCGCAATCCAAACCTGTCGGACACCCTGGGAGAATCAACGATGAACCATATCCTACCGGCCGGCGTCATCCTGCAAAACCGCTACCGCATCGTGCGACTGCCGGGCCAGGGCGGCATGGGCGCCGTTTATTTGGCCCACGACCAACGCCTGGACAAGCCCTGCGCCCTTAAGGAAACCCTGGATGTCTCGCCCCAGGCCCAACGGTCAGGCTGTCCTGGTGGACTTTGGCATCGCCAAAGAGTACCAACCCGGTCAATATACCGTGACCGGAGCGCAGGCCATTTCACCCGGCTATGCCCCGGCCGTCAGACGCCTTAGAACGGTCAGCAGGAGTATCATCCTACCATCTCAGGCTCCTCTGGCAGTTGTCTTGCTGGTGACAAAGGCCCTGGCGTTGCAAACACCTTGCTCAACAGATCCACCTCCTCATGCAGGGCCGGATGGGAGTCAGCCTTGCAGGTTATGACGAAGTGCATCTTCGTAGGCGTAATCCCTCTGACCTTTGCGCCCACAGAGCGTGCAATTGTCGCAGTGATGGACGAAAAGTACCGTGTGCCATCCATGGAACGCAGCAATGTCCCTCCAACGTGACGGTAACTCTCAAGGTGCCTCTTTGCTCGCAAACGGTTGTAGATATCCCAGAACGTCTCGCCCAACAAACGCGGCTCAACGGGGTCGGGCAAACTGCGGATCTGCCCGTCACTGGGAATGGCCCCGACCCCCAACAAACTACGGGCATTATCCTGCCCTTTCCGTTCTCGCATCCCGCTTCGTCTCTGCGCCTTCCTCCTCTTGTGCCTATCATTTACCACAAAATCCATACTGAACTGATTGGAATTTTGACATGGGATCGAGCTCTCTGGCACGTGAGAGCGAATGTGACAACGACGCCTCGGGAATATGCCGTGAAAGACCGAAGCATGGTGTATCAGCCCACCCAAAACAGGGAACAAGCCTGCGACCATAGGGCATCGCTACGCATTGCTGGCACTTCATCCGCCACGAGAAGATTGATCCTCTCCCAGTCTTGTGGACAGGGGATTAAACGGAACTCGTGCGGTTATGGTGGAGTTGTTCATACGCTTCCGGTGTTCATACGCTTCCGGGCTGAGATAGCCCAGCGACGAGTGCAACCGACGGCAATTGTAAAAAAACCTGCAATGTGTAGAACACATCCGCTCGCGCTCCGCCGCGCGTCCGGTACACCCGGCTATGCATCCGATCACTTCTTCGCATTGTACCGAAGAGACTCTCCATCGGCGCGTTGTCACACCAACTCCCCACGCCGTTCATGCTGGCTTCGATCCCGTGACCCTGCAACAGGGCCTGATGGCGACTATCGGTGTATTGGCTGCCTTGATCCGAATGATGGATCAACTCTGCCGGTGGCCGTCGCTCCAGAATCGCCATCCGCGGGGCAGCTAGGTCAACTCCGCGGTCATGCGCTCCGCCATAGCCCAGCCCACAATCCGGTGACTGAACAGGTCCAGGATGGTCGCTAGATAACCCAAGTTGCCACCTACAGGAAGCTGACACCGAGGGCAATGACGAAGAGCACGACTTTCAGCGCAAAACCTGCTGCGGTGACAGCGTGAATGGACCTGGGCAACATTTGTTCAAGCAAACTGCCGGAGGTTTCTATCCTCTTGCGGAAGTAATGTTGCAAGAAGCGGGTCTAGGGTGGGAAAGGACACCTTGAGCCTTTCTTGCGCATGGGCCGCAATGAGATCTGACAGGCTTCTTGCAGCAGGTCCTCCAAGTAGTAGTTTTGTAGGCTCGATCGGCATAGACGGTTGAATGGGGAGGCAGATCGAAGAGGTCAAGGCCACTGACGTCACCCCAGGAGCCCGGCGTGAGAAAGAACTCGACGGGTTGTCCTTCTGCCGTGACCAGCAGATGGAGCTTGAGGCGTAGAAGTAGCGTCGCTTGCCGGGGATGTAGCCCCGATAGGCCTCACCCTGGTAGACCCTGGCCCGCGAGATACGGATGTTGTCACAGACAGGAATGGGGAAGGTATCGATACTGTAGATGCAATCTGCATTCAGGTCCTTCCAGACCTCGGCCAGGCAGGCGAAAAGGGTAAGGAACAGGGGCTTGATTCGATGCAAGCGACGATTGAAGCGGCTCTTGCTGAGCATGTTGGGGATGTAACGGGGTTCAGCGAGCCAACGGCAGGCTTGGGACCGGTTTCCGCCGAAGCAGAAGGCAGCTACCAAGGCGGTGGTCATGACTTCAGCATCGCTCATACGGCACTGAGGATCTTTGTGATGATTCATGGCCTTCAAAAGATCGTCAACCAGGCAAAAGAGTGTTATAATCAGCGTAAGTTTTGTGCAACCAGAGGTCAAGGAGCACGAATTGTTGAAAAAACGCAACTTTTGGCGAAGGGCAATACCGGCTGGTACACCCATTCTCGCTTGACCTGAAATGATCGGCCGGCAAAGATGCTGTGCTCGGTGAACATTAACAAACAACCCTGCTCGTTCCAAATGACCCAGGCGGAGGTGTGGGCCGCGACCTGGACTTGCTCCTTGACGGGGAGTGCGCCAGGCCCCTGCCAGCCTTCGGGCCGTTGCGGGCACTGGGTGGCCAGCCAGTGGGCTGCCCAACGGACGAAATTGGCCGCAAAAGTGGCGAACCGCTCTTGCAGGTAGAGAGCGGCCCGCGCTCGAACCTTCAAGTGGTGCATCTGGAAAACCTGTTTGCCCTCTTTGATGCCCGCTTCCACGCTCTGGTGACCGTTGTACGTGCCAAACCAGGCTGGCAATCGCTCGACGACCGGTTCTGCCCCAAAGTGGATCAGGACGCTGTAGCGGCAGGTCTGACCGGTGTAGAAGCGTTCCAGGGCCAGGTCCACAGGATAGGGCACGCCTTCCACCGGGCAAGCAGGCCAGGCAACCATCTCGGCATTCTTGCCAACTCGCGTCCACTCCGTCTCCTCCTGGACCTGTTCCTTGAGCGTGTGGACCAGGTTCCAGCGGCCATAGGGCTTGGTGTAGACCTCGTAGCCCATCTCGATGAGCAGAGTGATGTTCTCCGGCGTGCCAAAGCCGGCGTCCAGGCGCAAGACCATGGGCAGCGGCGTGGGGTTGGACCGGTTCTCCTGCTCAAAGCGTTCCAGGCGGCGTTGTACTCCGTCCATCTCGCCCCGACAGGTTGCCAGCCGGGACAGATAGCGGTCCAGACGGCGTTCTGCACGGGCCAACTCGTTCTCCCGCCGGCCCAGGCGGTCTTGACGCACTCTCAATTTCTGGCGTGCTTGGGCCAATTGACTGTACGCTTTCTCCCTTCGTCCCTGGGCCGCGTAGCGAGCTTCCAGCGTCGCGACCTGCTCCTGCCAATGCTGCGCCTGGTTCTGGACCTCGGTCAGACGCTCTTGCGCCCCTTGCCGGGCGTGATAGGCCCGTCGCACCTGCTGGACCAGGCCATGGCGTCGGCCTCGCAATCGCTGGAGGCGTCGACGAAGCAGTTCGGTGCGCCGCCGGGGACGGCGTTGCACTGTGGCTTCTGCCTGCCGCACCAGTTCCTCGGCCAAACGACAGGCAATGACATCCCCAGGGTGGGGGGTGACCGACAGCCAGAGGCGACCGTAGGTGGGACTGTGCATACTGACCATAGCCGCCTGATAGCCCAGGTGGACGCCGTCACTCATGTAGCCGAAGGCGGCGTCGGGATAGGTCGTGCTGGTGTTGGACACGGGACGACCGGTCAGATCACAGTCCAGGACCATCTTGCCCCGGTCCCGCCAGGCCAGTACAACCTCGCGGTCGATGAGGGGCTGGCTGATGCGGTCCAACGCATGGGCAATCTGTTGCGCCTCTTTCATGGTCAGCCCCGACAGGGTGCGACTGACGCCACCATAATCCGCCCAGGCCGGTTGTCCCCAGGAGCGGGCTACCTCCCGGTCCTGGTCCAGCGGGTGGGCCGCACGGCTGATGTCTTTCAAGTGAGCCAGGCCGCCCAAAATGGCAACCAGAAACTCCATCACTTTCGTCTGGGGCCGGTGTCTGACCGTTTTCTGGTGAAGCGGCATGGCTTCGAGTTCGGCAATAAGGCCGAGACAGTGAGCATATTGCCCCCAGGCAACCAGCATGGCATGTGGGGTCAGGGATGGAAAGATGCTATCGCTCATGGTGTTCCTCCTCGTTGAGATCACCATCAGGATAGCAGAGCAGGGCCAGTTGTCAAAGTTCCGTTTTTTCAGCGTTTTTGACGATTCATCCTACAGTTGCACAAAAGTTACGATCAGTTCGTCTATGGATTCCTCCGGCTTTGGTTGTTAGTTTGGTCGCCTACAACTAATAGCCGAGAATCCATGGATTTTCCAGTTTGATTGCCCAAGGTGGCAACTTGGGTTATATAACCAACAAATTTGAAATGTACCGGCGGGGGGAGTGGGACAAGTGCTTCCATCGTTCCTGCTGCCGGTTCTACCGAGATGCCGGGTGCGGAGGGGAACCGTGTACAAGTGGACCGTTCCCCGGCAAATTCCGCCTCTACTGCCCTTACCCCACCACTTGGGCTGCTGCCCGCCCGGCCACATATCCTGTGGAAAAGGCGGCTTGCAGGTTGTAGCCGCCGGTATCGGCTTGCACATCCAGCACTTCCCCGGCAAAGTACAACCCTTGGACCAACCGCGACGCCATTGTACGGGGATCCACCTGGCGGGTGTCCACGCCGCCGGCGGTGACGATGGCTTCCGCCAGGGGCCGGTGGCCTACAACTTCCAGGCGGAAATCGTGGA
>Ga0256914_1002417_pt1 | contig 15622 bp, 13 predicted proteins | sample HulkmetaG_FD_191571 | JGI IMG/M metagenome (GOLD analysis project Ga0256914, IMG submission 191571) | Hydrothermal chimney microbial communities from Main Endeavour vent field at the Juan de Fuca Ridge, Pacific Ocean - Hulk | ecosystem: Environmental > Aquatic > Marine > Hydrothermal vents ... | reverse complement strand
CAGAACGACTCTCTCCCTATACAAGAGAAATTACCAGCTATAGCAATGAATATTGACAAACAATCAGGATGTTATGAGCCGTTCGTCATTATTTTCATCAAGTACGCCTTGTAACGAGTGGTTTCCAGCGTGAGTAATGGCGACCTTGACCGTATCACCAGGAGCTGGCTGACACCTGGACGTGACATGAACGATATGGTTGGTTCCAGTGCGTCCCTGAAAGCAGTCTGTATTACTTGATTCAACCAGTACATCAATTTTTTTTCCTAAGTACTCGTTATTTCGTTCAAGGCTTATTTCATCCTGCAAAGTCTGGAGTTCCTGGAGTCGACGGCTCTTGACTGCTTCGTCGATCTTGTCGCCAAAAGCTGCCGAACGAGTGTTCGGCCTGTCCGAATATTTGAACGAAAACGAGCTGTGAAAGCGCACCGATTCCATGAGTCGGATAGTAGCGGAAAAATCCTCCTCGGTTTCCCCGGGAAAGCCGACAATGAAATCTGTGCTCAGAGCAATGTCGGGCTGGTAGGTGCGAAGCCTGGCCACCTTGTCCAGATAGGTTTCCACGGAATATTTTCTGTTCATCCTGGCCAGGACCCGATTGGAGCCAGACTGTACCGGAAGGTGAATATGGGGACAGAGGTTTTCCAGTTCAGCAAAGCAGCGCATCAGGTCATCAGAGAGGTCCTTGGGATTGGAGGTTGTGAAGCGCAACCGTTCCAACCCTTCCACGGCCGCCACCATCCGAAGGAGGTCAGCAAAAGTCGTGGTTCTGTCGGCAACAGGATTGGTCTGGCCATAGGAGTTGACGTTCTGACCTAGCAAGGTCACCTCTTTCACCCCCTCTTCCTGGACCAGGATGGTCACCTCATCGAGAATATCGGCAACGGACCGGCTGGTTTCCCGTCCCCTGGTTGTCGGAACGACACAGTAGCTGCAAAAGTTGTTGCACCCTTGCATGATGGTAACAAAGCGCCTGAAAACCCGACCAATAGAGGGGGAGGGGGGACGCCTCCCCCGGAACGTTGCATAAGGTGGGATGGAAAATTGGTCATCCATTGCCGTGGCAAGTTCCTTTTTACCTGGACAACGCCTTACCCGATCGACCAGGTCGGCAAGACGGTAGAGTTGCTGCGTGCCTACAACGATGTCTACATGGTCCATCCTTTGAAAGATCCGTTCACCGTCCTGTTGGGCCACGCAGCCTGCAACCACGATGCAGAGGGACGGATTTCGCTCTTTCAACGCCCTGAGCTGGCCCAGAAGACTGTAGACCTTTTGCTCGGCCTTGCCCCTGATGCTGCAGGTATTGAGAATAATCGTATCGGCAAGCTCAGGATCAGGGCAGGGGATATAGCCATCCTTAGCCAGTATCTGCTCCATGATCGCACTGTCGCGCTCATTCATCTGGCAGCCGAATGTCTTGATATAGAGCGTCTTGTCCATGGATCATTTAGTCAATAAGTTGCATTTAATATATCATGTGTTGCATCAAAGATGTCAAGTCTGCAAATCACCGGCTACGGCCCGAAGAAGAGACCAAAGCTCTGGACAGCGTGCCTGATCCAGGTTCAACACCACCAGGCCCTGTTTTTGGTCAACCGTGGACAGCATGGCCAGGCCGTCATAGCCTTCAAGAAGAAAGCGGAGCAGGCTGATTCTCTCCGGCCTGATGCGGAGAAATACCTGTACAAGTCGCGGGCTACACCTTGAGCGAAGAGTCAACTTTTCCTATCATCTCCTTGTATTTCTGTAAAATCGGAACGACGTGTCCATCAAGAAATTCATCGGTCTGCGCTGCGGCCCTGCCGGTGAATTCCTGGTAATTCTGCAAGAGTCCCTGCAGCTCGGTCAGGGAAAAGGGGACCCGCGGGTCGCGGGCCAGTCGTTCAAGCAGGTCGTTTTCCCTGCCTTGCTCCTTCACGGCCTGGCCGGCTGCAACAGAATGCTCACGAATCACCTCGTGCATTTCCTGTCGACTGGCTCCTTTTTCCACACAGGCCATGAGGATCTTTTCCGTGGCCATGAACGGAAGCTCGGCTCGAAGATATCTTTCTATTTGTTTTGGGTAAACAACAATATCATTTGTAATATTGATGTATAACTTTAATATTGCATCACAGAGAAGAAAGGCCTGTGCCAGATCCATTCGGCGGATGGCAGAATCATCCAGAGTTCGCTCAAACCACTGGTTTGCCGCTGTGGCCGCAAAATTGGCAGGGAGGCCCATGAGTTTCCTGGCCAGGCCGGTCAGTCGCTCCGACCGCATGGGATTGCGCTTGTAGGCCATGGCAGAGCTGCCCACCTGTTTTTTGGCAAATGGTTCTTCCTGGACCTTGAGATTGGAGAGCAAGCGCATGTCAACGGCAAACTTGTGGGCAGAGGCCCCGATTCCGGCCAGCACCTCGACAGTCTTCATATCCAACTTCCGGGGATAGGTCTGGCCGGTTACTGGAAACACTTCGTCAAAGCCCAGCTTGCTGGCAACCAGCTGGTCGAGCTGTCGCACCTTGTCGTGGTCGCCATCAAAGAGTTCCATGAAGGTGGCCTGGGTCCCCACGGTCCCTTTGGCGCCTCTGGCCTTGAGCTGTTTTTCCAGGTGTTCAATGTAGGTCAAATCCATCAGGAGGTCTTGCACATAAAGCGTGTTCCGCTTGCCGACCGTGGTGGGCTGGGCTGGCTGGTAGTGGGTAAAGCCAAGGGTCGCCATGTCCCGGTAACGGCGGCAGAATCGTTCCAGGTTGGCCATGACGTTGACCAGAGCGCTCTTGATCAGGCGCAGGGCCTTTTTCTGGATGATCAGGTCAGTGTTGCAGACAACGAACTGGGACGTGGCTCCCAGGTGAATGATGGCCTCGGCCTTGGGACACTGCAATCCATAGGCATACACGTGGGCCATGACGTCATGCCTGATTTCCTTTTCCTTGGCTGCGGCCACCTCAAAATCAATGTCTTCGACATGGGCCCTGAGCTCCTCGATCATTTCCCTGGTAACCAGCTTGAGGCCAAGTTCGTGCTGTGCCTCGGCCAAGGCAACCCAGCAGCGTCTCCAGGTGGTAAACTTGAAACGCTCAGAGAAAAGCTCTTGCATTTCCCGGCTGGTATAGCGACTGACAAGCGGTTCCTGATAGATATCCCTGTTCATTGTCTTGCTCTTCTGTTCCTGGTTATCGACTTATGTTCCAGTTGTCTGTCTTTCTCTTGTGAACAGCAACAATTCTGTAGTCTCTATATTGGCGTCAAAGTCTTTAATTAGAGCCCAGATCGCCGGAAAAGTCAAAAATCACCCCATGGTTGGGGCAGGAAATTCTAAGACTTTTGCAATGTCGCATAATATATATTATGTTAAATTTTATATATCAATATAAAATCAGACAGATGGGTAGATCCCGGTTGCCTGAACCTCAATCCTGCTGCAGCCACGATACATGGACCTGCGGAGATTGAAGGTAAGGTCCACTGCCTCAGTAACCAGGTCCCGGCAGGATGCCATGCGAAAACCGATACCCCGCACAGACCCTTTCCTGGTAGCCAATCTGAACACCAGGTGGTCGCCAGTAACCCGTATGTCCTGCAGCCGCTGCCGAGGCAGCAGGAACACCGGCTCTCTGTTGGCCTCGCCAAACGGTCCCAGCATTTCGAGGCTCCTGGCAAATGACTGGTCAAGGATTTCATTGACAGTAACCTGACAGTCAACGCGCTCCACTGAACACTCCCTGGTCGGCTCCTGGACCAGGATGCCGGCCTGCCTGGCAAAGGCCTTGCTGAAGTCTGCTAGCTGGCTGCCATCCACTACCAATCCTGCTGCCATGGCATGACCGCCAAAGGACAGGCAATGTTCCCCGCACCTGGTCAACATATCGTAAAGGTTTATGTGCTTGATTGATCTCCCTGAAAATCTGTATGTATTGCCATTGTGCTCAACGGTGCCGACCAGGGCTGGCAGGCCAAAGGCGTCAACGATCCTGGCTGCCAGGATGCCGATTATTCCCGCGTGCCAGGAGGCATTCCAGAGCACCAGCCCCCGCCTTCCCCTGTTGACCTGTTCCTCGGCCTGTTCCCTGGCCTGCTCCAGGGCGACCTGTTCCAACTCCTTCCTGGTTTCGTTTGCCTGCTCCAGTTCTCTGCCCAGCCGATTCGCCTCATCCCAATTGGCTGTCAGCAGCAGGTCAACCGCTGGCGCAAGATTGCCCACCCTGCCGGCAGCATTGATTCTCGGCGCAAGCCTGTAACTGATGTCTTCTGCCTGGACGATCCCCTCCTCCAGGCCGCTCAGGCTGCACAGTACCTTGATTCCAGGACGGTTTCTTGTGGAAAGCACTTCCAGGCCAGCCCTGACGAGCACCCTGTTCACTCCCCCGAGGGGCATGACGTCCGCCACGGTGCCCAGGGCGACCAGGTCCAGGTATTGCTTGAGGTTTGGCGCTGTTTCCCTGGACCAGGTGCCCCTGGATACCAACCTGGAGCGCAATCCCATGAGCAGCACAAATGCCACCCCTGCCCCGGAAAGCAGGGGTTCGCTGAACATGGTCCTGACCAGCGCAGGGTTCACAAGCACATCAGCCTCGGGAAGACGATCTCCAGGCTGGTGGTGATCGGTAATAATGACCCGGAAACCAAGCTGCTTGGCAAGGGCCACCTCGTCCACGTCACTGATACCGCAGTCCACGGTAACCAGAAGAGTCGGTCCTGTGGCGCCTCTGGATATTTCATGTAATTTTTTACAATTGATGCCGTAACCTTCCGTAATACGGTCCGGAATCACGTGCATGGCCTGGGCGCCGAGTTCTGCAAGAAACCGAACGAGCAGCACGGTTGCACAGATTCCGTCCACATCGTAATCTCCATACACGACGATTCTGCCTCGGGCGGAAACCGTGTCCAGAATCAGGTCAACAGCCTCGTCAACTCCTGGAAGCAAAAACGGATCCGGAAGATCAGAAAGCCTCGGATAGAGATGATTCCAGGCCGCTTCCACAGTACGAATCCCCCGTTGCCAGAGAAGCAGGCCTATGGTTTCCGGAACTTGCAGGGTCCTGGCCATGGCCTGGCAGCGATCCCTTTCCGTACCCACAGGAGATGGAAGTATTTCGTATCGGCTGTTCAGCAAATTAGCGGTCACGTCTCAATCATTGCCTCAGGTTTTCCGTCCTGTGCCATGAACCGGTCAACATCTCTCATTATGGCTGTGCGGTCATCCCGATGGTACCAGCGCAGCTCGGCCTGGCGGCTGAACCAGGTCATCTGTCGCTTGGCATACCGTCTCGTATCCCGGATCAGCGCTGTTTCCATGTCCTTTCTGTCGACCTTGCCACTAAGAAAGCTGACAGCATGCCGATACCCTATGGCCTGCATGGATGCCAGGTCCGCTCCATAGCCCATATCCAGGAGGGATTCCACCTCTTCCAGCAGGCCTTGCCTGAGCATGAGATGGGTACGCTCGCTGATCCGTTTGTACAGCCGTTCTCTGCTGCACTGCAGGCCTGCCTGGAACAGCCTGGAAAACCAGACCGGCGGCCGGCCCTTTTCCTGCCTGGCCAGGTGTTCCGTCCAGGTCGTGCCGGTGAGCTGGTAGATCTCCAGGCCCCGCAGGAGACGCTGGGTGTCTTGGACATGGATACGGGCAGCCGTTTCCGGATCGATGGCTGCCAGTTCGCTGAACAGTTGCTGCCGCCCTTCCCTCTGCAACCGCTCCAGCAATCCCTGCCTGACCTGCGGATCCGTGGGAGGTGCGGAAAACAGTCCCTGCAGCAGGGCCTTCAGGTAGAGGCCGGTGCCGCCGGTTATCAGTGCGCCCCGTCCCTGCAGCTGCAGTCTTTCCAGGACCTGCCTGCAGTCACGGACAAACTTGCTGGCATCGTACTGTTCGTCTGGATCAAGAATATCGATGAGGTGATGGGGAATAGCCGCCAGTTCGGCCGGTGAAGGCTTGGCCGTGCCGATATCCATATACCGGTAGACCTGCATGGAATCCATGCTGATGATCTCGCAGTCGTGGCGGCTGGCGATCTGCAGGGCAAGACCGGTCTTGCCGATGGCGGTGGGTCCTGCGAGGACAAGAACCGGGATGGTGATCCGGGTCATGATCATTGGAAGCAGAGGTGAGCGGCAAGGCGCCTGGCCAGGGATGGGCTGATTCCCCGCACCGCGGACAGCTCCCCGGCTGACCTGATATGACCAAACCGACGGCGGTGGGCGATGATCCGTGCCGCCAGGGTCGGACCGATACCTGGCAGGGTCGCCAAGGTCTCCCTGTCGGCCCGGTTTACCGGAATCTTTGCTGCAGCAAAGGGAGCCAGCCTGGCCGGCCAGGCTGCACACTCCTCCTCCGTACCGGTAAAGACCCGCCGGACAGTGGCCATTTCCCCGCCAATGGCTTCCCGCAGTCTGGCAAGGGTTTCCGCCCTGTGCAGCCGGCCCTGCCCGGCAACCTGCGGAACAACCCACCAGTAGGAGGAGGGGCGGGCCCGGCTGCTCCCATCCTGGTCTGCGAGCCAGCTCGACCCGATCAGGGCGACGACAATCAGGAGCACATGCAGCCGCCTGTCCCGGCGGCCGTTCCCTCCCCCGGAAACCACCGGTGTCCCGCCAACCTCCAGGTTCAGGGACTGGAAAGCCGGTTTATGGCCGGCCGTTCTCATCCTTCATCAGCTTGTAGTTGATGGAATCCACCAGGGCCTGCCAGCTTGCCTCGATGATATTGAAGGACACCCCCACGGTGCCCCATTGGCTGCTCCTGTCCCGGCTCTCCACCAGGACCCGGACCTTGGCCCCCGTGCCCCGCTCGCCGGACAGGACCCGGACCTTGTAGTCGATGAGCTCCATCTCCTCGAGGTTGGGATAGAACCGGGTCAGGGCCTTGCGCAGCGCCCTGTCCAGCGCGTTGACCGGCCCGTCTCCCATGGAGGCGGTATGCTCTTCCTGTCCTTCCACATAGAGCCGGATGGTCGCCTCGGTCAGGGGGGCCTTGTCCATGCGGTACTTGTTGTTCATCACCCGGAATCCTTCCAGTTTGAAATACTCCTTCTGCAGGCCCATGGCCCGCCGCATGAGGAGTTCGAAACTGGCCTCGGCCCCCTCGTACTGGTAGCCCCGGTTTTCCAGTTCCTTGAGCTCGCGGACAATGGTCTGCATGACCGGATCGTCACCATCCAGCTTGAGGCCGTACTTCTTGGCCTTGTGAAGGACGTTGGACCGGCCGGCCTGGTCCGAGATCAGGATCCTGCGGATATTGCCCACCTTTTCCGGCTCGATGTGTTCGTAGGTCAGGGGATTGCGCTCCACGGCGCTCACGTGGATGCCTCCCTTGTGGGCAAAGGCCGACTCTCCCACATAGGGCTGGTACCGGTTGTGGGGCAGGTTGGCCAGCTCGTTGACCAGCCTGGAGGTGGAGTAGAGCTTGTCGATATTCTGGCCCACCGAGGATTCCAATCCCATCTTGAAGACCACGGCAGGTATGATGGAGGTGAGGTTGGCGTTTCCGCACCGCTCTCCATAGCCGTTGATCGTTCCCTGGACCTGGTCCACCCCCAGGGAGACAGCCAGGAGGGCATTGCCCACCGCTGTCTCGGAGTCGTTGTGGGTGTGAATTCCTAGGGAGACCTCGGCGCCCTGCTCCCGGATAAATTGCTGCACCCGTTCGATGATGGGGCCGATCTCGTGGGGCAGGGTGCCGCCGTTGGTGTCGCAGAGGACCAGGGTCTCGGCTCCGCCGGCAATGGCACGCCCCAGGGTGGCCAGGCAGTATTCCCGGTTGTTCTTGAAGCCATCGAAAAAATGCTCTGCATCGTAGATCAGGTGCTGTACCCGCGAGCGGAGATAGCGCAGCGAATCCTCGATGATCTGCAGGTTGTCTTCCAGCTCGATCCGCAGGGCGTCATGCACGTGAATGTCCCAGCTTTTGCCGAAAATGGTGATAGCCGGCGTCCTGGCGGCCAGCAGGGCCTGTAGGTTGGGATCCCGGTCCGGGGCGTTCTGGAAATGGCGGGTGGAGCCGAAGGCGGTCAGCCGGGCGTGCCTGAGGCTGATCTTCTGCATCCGTTGGAAGTATTCGACCGCCTGAGGGTTGGATCCCGGCCATCCTCCCTCGATATAGTCGATTCCGAGCTTGTCCAGCTGCCTGGTGATCCTGATCTTGTCGTCAACGGACAGGTTGAAGTTTTCCGCCTGGGTGCCGTCCCGGAGGGTCGTGTCGTAGAACTCTATTGATCGGGCCATGTCGTTTACCCCTTTTTGCCACAAGATTCATTGCAGTGCACGGCAAGGCCGCACAGTCCCCTACTCCTCCTCCACAGGCAGGTTTTCCTTGTCCAGGGCAAAGGCGTCGTGCAGGGCCCTAACGGCCAGTTCGGCATACTTTTCAGCTATCACGCAGGAGACCTTGATTTCCGAGGTGGAGATCATCATGATGTTGATCCCTTCCTTGGCCATGATCTGAAACATGGTCGAAGCGATGCCGGAATGGTTGCGCATGCCGACGCCCACGATGGAAACCTTGACGATGGATTGATCGCCGGTGACCGACTCGGCACCGATATCTTCTGCCACCTGTTTCAGAATCTCCATGGCCCGGGCATAGTCGTTCCGCATCACAGTGAAGGTCATGTCCGTGAGGTGCCCTTCCCTGGTATTCTGAATAATCATGTCCACCAGGATACCGGCATCGGAGATCGGCAGAAAGATCTTGGCAGCGATACCTGGCTGATCCGGCACCTTCTTGATGGTGATCCGTGCCTCGTTTCTGTTATAGGTGATTCCCGATACCAGCATGGATTCCATGATCTTGTCCTCCTCAACAACCCAAGTTCCCTCGTTTTCGGAAAAAGTGGACCGGACATGCAGCGGCACCCGGTACCGTTTGGCCAGTCCGACAGAGCGGATATCCAGAACCTTGGCCCCCAGGCTGGCCAGTTCGAGCATCTCGTCATAGGAGATCTTGTCGATCTTCCTGGCCTGCCGGCAGATGTTGGGATCCGTGGTGTACACCCCGTCCACATCGGTGAATATCTCGCAGGCATCGGCCCCCAGGGCGGCCGCCAGGGCCACGGCCGTGGTATCCGAACCTCCCCGGCCCAGGGTGGTGATATCGCCCTCATCGTCCACGCCCTGAAAGCCGGCGATCACCACGATCTTGCCGCTGTCCAGGTGTTTTCTGATGGACCCGGTGTCGATATTCCTGATCCTGGCTCGGGTGTGCATGTTGTCCGTGTGGATGGCCACCTGGTCACCGAGCAAGGAGATGGCCTCCATGCCGGCCTCCTTGACCGCCATGGCAAAGAGGGCGATGGTCACCTGTTCGCCAGTGGAAAGCAGCATGTCCATCTCTCTCCGGTTGGGTATCCGCTGGATGTCGTTGGCCAGGGCAACCAGCCGGTCCGTCTCTCCGGCCATGGCCGACAGGACGACCACCATCTGGTTGCCCTGTTTCTGCACCTTCATGACCCGCCTGGCAACGGCCTTGATCTTTTCCGTGGAGCCGACCGAGGTGCCACCGAATTTCTGTACAATCAGCGCCATGATATTGCCTTTTGTTTGTGTTTTCCTGTAAAGTTCAGGTCTGTTGCCGCCCGGTCACACTGTGAAACCATGGGGCAGAACTGTTGAATTTAAGACAAAATCCGAAATTTGCAACTCAAACCGGTCACCGCCGGAAACAAATTATGCAAAAGACCCAGACATCACCGTCAGAACCGGTCTCCATGCAGGTCGTCCTGGTCGAGCCCGAGATACCGCCCAACACCGGGTCCATCGCCAGACTGTGCGGAGCCACCGACTCTGTCCTCCACCTGGTGCATCCCCTGGGCTTCAGCACCGACGACCGTCACCTGAAGCGGGCCGGTCTCGACTACTGGCCCCATGTACGCATCAGGCACTGGCCCTCCCTGGATGCCTTTCTCGATGCCCAGGATGAGGAAAAACTCTTCCTGTTCACCACCAAGACGGCCCGACCCTTCTGGCAGGCCAGCTTCAGTCCCGGTGATTTTCTTGTTTTCGGCAAGGAGACCAGGGGACTGCCGGAAGAAATTCTTGCGCTGTATCATGACCGCTGTTATACCATTCCGATGGAAAATCCGCATATTCGCAGCCTCAACCTGGCCATGAGCGCCGGCATCGTGCTGTACGAGGCCCTGCGCCAGCAGCACCGGCACTCACTGTGACTCCCCCGGTGCGGCCCATGGCGGGACAGGCCGAGCAAGCCGTGACGACCAGGAACAAGCAACAGGTTTTCCGTTCAGGAATTCAACATAGTTACTACCAGTCAGACAAGGAGAGCAAGATGCCAGAACGAGTCTACAACTTCAGCCCCGGACCGGCCACCCTGCCCTACACCGTCCTCCAGGAAGCTGCCCGGGATATCGTCAACTATCACGATACCGGGATCGGCCTGATCGAGCTGAGCCACAGGAGCCGCGAGTTCATGGAGGTGGCCGAACAGACCGAGGCCCTGATCCGTGAACTGCTTGCCGTTCCGAAGAATTACAAAATACTCTTCCTTCAGGGCGGCGCCTCGTCCCAGTTTTTCATGATCCCCATGAATCTCCTGGGTAACGGCAAAAAGGCCACCTACCTCAACACCGGCACCTGGTCAAAAAAGGCAATCAAGGAGGCCAGGCTGTTCGGCGACATCGAGGTGGCCTTTTCCAGCGAGGCCGAGAGTTTCAACCGGGTGCCGGACGCAGATGAATACCAGGTGGATCCGGCCAGCGAATACCTCTACTTTGTTTCCAACAACACCATCTACGGCACCCAGTTCCGGGAATTTCCCGACACCGACACCATGCTGGTCTGCGATATGTCTTCGGACATCCTCTCGCGGCCCGTGGATGTCAGCCGGTTCGGCATCATTTTTGCCGGGGCCCAGAAGAACATGGGCCCGGCAGGCGTAACCGTGGTCATCATCCGGGACGACCTCCTGGACCGCGCCCCGGACAACGTTCCCACCATGCTCCGTTACAAGACCCATGCCGACAAGGGGTCCATGTTCAACACCCCGCCCTGCTTCGCCATCTACTGCGTGGGCCGGGTGATGCAGTGGCTCAAGGACCTGGGCGGCGTGGAGGCCATCGCCGCCATGAACGAGGACAAGGCCGCCCTGCTCTACCAGGCCATCGATGCGACGGATTTCTATCGCGGCCACGCCGAGCCGGCCTCACGCTCACTGATGAATATCTCCTTCAACCTGCCCACTCCAGAGCTGGAACAGCAGTTTATTGCCGAGGCGGCGGCCGAGGGCTTGAACGGACTCAAGGGACACCGGTCCATCGGCGGCTGCCGGGCCTCCATCTACAACGCCTTTCCCAGGGAGGGAGTGGAAAAGCTCGTCTCCTTTATGGAGGACTTTGCTGGTCGCCACGGCTGATCAGCCATCCTGGCCCGGATGCGGGGAAGGAACGGGAAATGCACTACCAGGGTGCCATCATCAGACCGCCCAGCGAGGCCGACGCCATCATCCTCCAGGTGACCACAGGCTGTTCCCACAACCGGTGTACCTTCTGCGGCGCCTATCGGGACAGGCGGTTCAGCATCAAACCGCAGGCCACTGTCCGCAGGGATCTCGACTTTGCGGCCAGACACTGCAGCCACCTGAAAACCGTGTTTCTGGCCGACGGCAATGTCCTCACCCTGCCCTTTTCCCGCCTCATGGCCCTGTGCAGCGATATCCGGGACCGGTTGCCCCAGGTGCGGCGCATCTCGCTGTACGGCAATGCCCGAGATGTGCTCCGGTTGTCGCTGGCCCAGCTCAGGGAACTGAAAGCGGCCGGTCTGGGCAGGGTCTACATGGGCCTGGAAAGCGGCCACGCCGGGGTCTTGGCCAGGATACGAAAGGGGGCCACGCCCGGGGAGATGATCCGGGCCGGCAACCGGCTGCGCCGGGCGGCCATCTTCCTGTCGGTGACCTGTCTCCTTGGTATCGCCGGCGTGGAGGAGTCCCCGGCCCATGCCCGGGCGACGGCAGCCGTACTCAACGACATGCACCCGAACCAGATCGCCGTGCTGACCCTCATGCTGCTGGACAACACCGAGCTGGGCAGGCAGGCGCGGGCAGGAACATTTACCATGCCGGACAGGCACGGGCTGCTCGAGGAACTCCACCATCTCCTCGACGGCCTGGAACTGGACCGGGTCCAGTTCCAGGCCAACCATGCCTCCAGTTACCTTCCCCTTGCCGGCCGACTGCAGCGTGACAGGGAGAAACTGATGGCCCTGGTCCGGGATGGACAGGCCGGCCGGATTTCTCTGCGCGCCGAAGCCATGCGGGGACTGTGAGCGGTGATGCGGACGGAAGACGACAGGATCGACCTGAAAAATCTCACCCAGGAAGAACTGGTCACCTTTGTCGAATCACTGGGGCAGCCGGCCTTCCGCGGCCGCCAGATCTTTCCCTGGCTGTACCGGCCGGGAATCACCGACTTCTCCCAGATGACCGACCTGGCCAGGTCATTCAGGGAGATCCTGAACACCCGGGCCCGGATCAGCCGTTTTACCGATGCCATGGTCCAGGTCTCCCGGGACGGAACGGTCAAGTTCGGTTTTCCCCTGGCAGATGGCGCCCTCGTCGAATCGGTGCTCATTCCGGAGGCGGACCGTAATACGCTCTGCGTCTCCTCGCAGGTGGGCTGTGCCATGGGCTGTGTCTTCTGTCTCACCGGCACCATGGGCTTTCGCCGCAACCTGACCGTTGCCGAAATTGTCAACCAGGTCTGCGCGGTCCGGGACTGGATGCTCGAGCATGACCGGGGCAGGCTGACCAACCTGGTTTTCATGGGAATGGGTGAACCGCTGGCCAACCTTGACAGACTTATCCCGGCCATCGACATCCTCATTGAGCAGCGGGGCCTCAACTTTGCCAGCCGCCGAATCACGGTCTCAACCTGCGGCCTCGTCCCCCAGATGCTCGAGCTCGGCCGGCGCACGGAGGTCAACCTGGCCGTGTCCCTGCACAGTGCCAGCGATGCGGTACGTTCCTCCCTGATGCCGGTCAACAGGCGGTATCCCCTTGCCGAATTGCTCCAGGCCTGCCGCGACTTTCCCAGGAAGAAACGGCAGCGGATCATGTTCGAATACACCCTGTTGGCCGGGATCAACGATTCCCTGGCCGACGCCAGGCGACTTGCTGCTATCCTGCGTCCGATTCCATGCAAGATCAACCTGTTGGCCCTCAACAGAGTTGGCAGCCAGGAGTTGCGCAGTCCAGACCGGGACAGTGTGCTTCGCTTCCAGGCCATTCTCCGCCAGCAGGGATATTCCGTCTTTATCCGCCAGAGCCGGGGCGAAGATATCGCCGCCGCCTGCGGCCAGCTGGCCGCCGGAACAGAGACCATCTCCTGAAGAGCACGGGACCCGAACCAGATGGTTCTCCACAGCACGCGCCGGACTGTCTCATCCTGGCGGAAACGTGACCTATCATCCTCGGCCACACGGAATCCTGTCCAAATTGGCCGGGGAACTAGTGGTATTTTTTCGAAAGGTTGATGATAACCGATCCCAGGGCATGTACCGCAGCAGTACCAAACCGGAATTGTTCACAGGTGCTGCAATCGCGTGAAGATGTGGTGTCTGTGATCGGTTGCCACTAATGACGGAGGACCATGATACCCAGCGCTTCGAGTCGCTTTCTGCCGGGCCAGGTGGAGAGGAGCTTGCGGAATTTCTTTTCCAGGTTGTGCTGGGCGACGATCTCCCAGACGCAACTGATCACCGCATTGGCGATCTTGACCCTGGGCGCGTCGCTGGAAAACCGGACCTTGCCATCCAGATATTCAAACTGGGAGGCAAAGGGATCGAGAAAGGGGTAGACGTCGATTCGTTCGAGAAACCTGCGCTTCAGGTGGATCACCGGCGCTGAACGGTTCCTCCTGCGGCCAAAGAGACTGGCATAGAGCAGGAGAAACTCCTCCAGGGCTCCGGTAAGTCCGGCGATGCAGCGGGGATCCGTGTCCCGGGTCTCCTCCTCGTCGCAGCTCTTGTCCACATCCTGCTTTGCGGACCGCTCCTGGATGAAGTAGCCGACCGAGAAGTAGGCACCCTTGGCCTGCACCATGGCCAGGAGGCGCTGGTATTCCTTCTCGCTGGCGGTCAGGCCGCCCTTGCCCCAGTAGTAGGAGCCTCCCAGGCGGGAGCCGTTCTTGAAAAACAGGATGCCGTTTCTGATATCGGTCCGGATACGGACGTCGACGAACCCGGAAAAACGTTTTTTTTCCAGGTGGTGAATGAGATCGGGCAGGGAAACGGCATCTGAGCGCTGTTCTTCCTTGGCCCGGACAAAATGGGGCAGCTGACCCCAGAAGAAGATGGCATTGGGATCCAGATAGTAGACCGTAACGATGTAGGTCCGCTGCAGGAGCGGGGCCAGGGCTGTTTCCAGGTTAGCCGAAAAGACTGCCTTGCGGCCGTTTTCCTGGTAGACGACCCGCAGGATATCCCGTTCATCGAAATAGATCAGGATCTCGCTCCCAGAGGACCGGAAGTGGATGCAACCTGAACCGATCTCGCCCTGGAGATGCTCCACGAAACGGCTCACATCCAGGTAAAAGGAGTTCAGGCGGTGGATATACGGTTTTTCACGGGGAACAAGCATGTCCGGCTGTCACTTGGCCAGAACCTGGCGAATCACGTCATAGTCCGAATCCACGGCGGGCCGGAATCCGGCAAGCCCCAAGGCTCGCAGTGTTCGGTCATCCAGGTGCAGGATGGCCATCCGCAGCGCCTCCCGATCCTGTTCCGGCATACTGCGATCTACGGAAAAGGCCCAGTTGGGCAGCCAGGCGGTCCGGGCCATCACGGTTACCGAGCCGGGGGCGATGTATTTGTCTGCCTTGTGGAGGGCGGATTCCCGGATGAACCCGGCATCCACATCGCCGATACTCACGGCGATGATGACGTTTTCCTGGCGGTTGGCGGCAGCCTCTTCCAGGGTGCAGTCCCGGTCCACATCGATGTGTTCCGCCTTCAGGGTCAGCTTCTGGGAAAGGTAGCCGCCGGCCGAGGTCTTGGCCACGATCATGATCCGTTTGCCCTTCAGATCGGCCAGGGAGCGGATCGCCGAGTCCGGACGGGTGATGATGATCCCGCGGAACCTGTTCTTTCCCTTGCCCTTGACCGCGGTGGCCAGGACCCGGTGCCTCTTGGCCAGGTTGACGTACACCAGCGGGTTCTGGTAGCCGATCTGGATGGCTCCCTTGCCGATCTCGGCCTCGTAGTGGGCAAAGTTTTCCGTCAGCACCGGCGTGATCTTCAGGCCGGTGCTCCTGCTGAGATAGTCGGCCAGGGGCGTGATCATGGCCCGCAACCGTTCCGGATAGTAGCGGGGAAGCATGGAAAGACGGTACTCCTTGGCTGCAGCCGCCCCGCCGGGGAACAGCAGCAGGAGGAGAAGAGGAAAGATGAGTCCATACCTTGTCGGAGAAATCCACTTACTGATCATTGCCTGCTAGTCCTTCCTGGGGTCCGGGCGTGTTCTCCAGCAGACCGGCTGCCCTGCGTACCACATCGCACTCCCGGTCAAAGGCCGGCCGGAAACGCTGCACCTTCATTGCCTCCAGTATCTTGCTTTCGGCAGTCAGGTCGAACAGCGCCCGAAGTATCTTTTTTCTGTCTGCAAGATTCATGGTCTTCTCCACAGAGA
>Ga0256914_1002416_pt1 | contig 15628 bp, 16 predicted proteins | sample HulkmetaG_FD_191571 | JGI IMG/M metagenome (GOLD analysis project Ga0256914, IMG submission 191571) | Hydrothermal chimney microbial communities from Main Endeavour vent field at the Juan de Fuca Ridge, Pacific Ocean - Hulk | ecosystem: Environmental > Aquatic > Marine > Hydrothermal vents ... | reverse complement strand
AGAAGATCCCTACGACATAAGCCAAGACTGTGGGACCAGGCACTAGACTTGAAAAGGTGTCGACCACTATCCCCCAAAATAAAACAAGGCTTAGGATCTGCCATTTAGAAATTCTCAAAAGAGCCGCCCAAAGGACAAAGGGCGTGATCAAGTCTACGGGTAGGAGGCCAAGGCCAGCCCAAAATTCCTGTAGGATAAAAAGAGAAAATAAGATGAGATTCAAAAACAAAAATCTCATGGCAAGGGCCTTTTGAGAATGATCAAGACCTCTTCCAAATCTTTTAAAGGGGCAGCCGGAGTGACCTCTATGAGACGAAAGAGACCCTTTTCCCTCCCTGGATAGATCCTTGAGACTTGCCCGACCAATATCCCCTTGGGGTAAATGCCGTCCAGGCCAGAGGTGATAACGATGTCTTTTTCGCGAACATCGGCCTCCGCCGGTACATAATCGAGGGCGCACAGGGCCCCGCCCTTACCCCGCAACAATCCTCTCTGACGCGAACGTTGGACGAGGACATCTACCGCTGAAGAAGGATCCGTAATGAGTAAGACCTTGGCATAATGTTTGGCCGCTGCCACCACCTGCCCAACCAAGGCTCCAGGCCCTTGAGGGGTATAGTAAACCACCGGCATCTCCGGCGAAACGCCATCTCCAAGACCTTTATCAACTATTACCAACCCTTGCCAATGCCCCAAAGGGCGCCCGATGACCCTGGCAGCCACCCTAGGGGTCTTAAACCGGCGGGCTATCTTTAAAAGGCGTTTCAGTCTCTCGTATTCAAGCTCATGCTCTCGGACCTTGGCCAATTCAGCCTCTAAATGGGCCAATTTCAGCTTGAGACGCTCGTTTTCCTCCTGGGTATGCCTAAGCCAAATATAGTGTCTAAAGATCTTCTTAAGTCCCCATCCCGAGGAGATGGCCTCTTTTGAAAAAGGCCCCAAAATCTTAAAGATGATCCTCTCACCATAGGGTAAATGCCCTTTGCCTTTAAGTCCTCCAAAAAGAAGGACTATTCCCAGCAAAAATAAGACTACCAGAGAAAGGTAGGCAACCCATTGTTTCTTTGGAGGAAAAACCGGCACTTATCTAACGCAACATTACTTCTTTTAAGATATGAATATTATCGAGGGCCTTGCCTGAACCAAGGACTACGGAACACAGAGGATCTTCGGCCACAATGACCGGCAGTTGTGTCTCGCGGCGAATCAGACAATCAAGGTTTTTGAGAAGGCTCCCCCCTCCAGTAAGGACGATACCTTTGTCTACGATATCGGCAGCGAGCTCTGGCGGAGTCTGTTCCAAGGCGTCTTTGATGGCCTCGATAATCACATCCACCTGCTCCTGGATGGCCTCCCTCACCTCTTCAGCGCTCACGGTAATGGTCTTCGGGACACCGGTAATCAAATCTCGCCCTTTGATATCCATCGTCTCATAAGGGGGCTCGGGAAGGACGTTCCCGATCTCGATCTTGATCTGTTCTGCGGTATGTTCTCCGATAAGTAGGTTATATTTACGTTTGATGTAATTCATGATGGCTTCATCCATCTTGTCGCCAGCCACTCGTACCGAATTACAATAGACGATCCCAGCCAGAGAAATAACAGCCACCTCGGTGGTACCACCGCCTATGTCAACCACCATATTCGCCGTAGGCTCGGTAATCGGGAGCCCGGCCCCGATGGCGGCAGCCATGGGCTCTTCGATCAGATAGACCTCTCGGGCCCCGGCGCTTTCGGCACTCTCTCTGACCGCCCGCCGTTCCACTTGAGTAATCCCCGAAGGGACACTAACGATAACCCGAGGCCGGACAAAGATCCGACGATTGTGGACCTTCTCGATGAAGTAACGCAACATGGCCTCAGCCACTTCAAAATCAGCGATAACACCGTCTTTTAAAGGACGAATAGCCTGGATATGACCGGGGGTGCGGCCAAGCATCCTCTTGGCTTCTTGGCCTACGGCCAGCACCTTCTTGCCACGACCATCCTGCTTCACCGCCACCACCGATGGTTCACGCAAGACGATGCCCTTCCCCTTCACGTAAACCAGGGTGTTAGCTGTCCCCAGGTCTACGGCCAAATCTGTTGAAAACCAACCTACTAACGATCGAAACATAATAACGCCTCTTTGGGGAAGGATTTTTGCGACAACTTACCAAACCCACCCTTTACTGACAAGCTAGTCTCACGTATTTTGGAATGAGCCTGAAATACATTTCGAAAAAAGGCCCAAAGGCCTTGAAAGGTGCCAAGGAGGGAAACATGATTAGAAGAGCAGCCGTTGCCGGGCGTTTTTACGAAGCCAAGCCCAATAGTTTGGCCCGTGAGATAGAAGCCTATTTAATCCCCGGAAAACCTAAAGAGCCAGCCATTGCGGTGATCTGCCCACACGCCGGATATATATACTCCGGACACGTGGCCGGGGCTGTCTACAGTGAGATTGTCGTCCCCAATAAAGTCATCATTTTGGGACCAAATCATACAGGTCTCGGGCGTCCGGCAGCTATCATGGTTGAGGGTACCTGGCAGATGCCCTTCGGTCCGGTACCCATCGCCGATGACTTGGCCCGTTTAATCCTTAAGGAAAGCGAAGTCCTTGAAGAAGATGTCCAGGCCCATCTTTACGAACATTCCCTTGAGGTCCAGATCCCCTTCCTCCAATACCTGAACCCTGATATCGCCATTGTGCCCATCTGTCTCTCTTCTCTTTCTCTCCATGAGATCGAAGACATAGGCTTGGCTATAGAAAGGGTAATTAGGGTCTATAAAGAACCGGTTTTAATCGTGGCCAGTACCGACATGAGTCATTATGTACCTCATGATATCGCCAAAAAGAAAGACATGTTGGCCATCGAACGCATCTTAGAACTCGACCCCATCGGTCTCCTGGAAGTGGTGATGCAGGAAAAGATCAGCATGTGCGGGGCCATACCTACGGCAGCCACCATTATTGCCGCCAAAGGTCTTGGCGCCAGGCAGGGTTATCTGGTACGTTACGCCACCTCTGGGGAGGTCTCTGGAGATTTTTACCAGGTAGTAGGTTACGCCGGGATCATCATTCGTTAAAATAAGCCAGGTTTGAGAGACTAAAGATAAACGGAGAAGAGATGAAGACGGTTAAGACGCGTTTTCCTCCTAGCCCTACCGGTTATCTCCATATCGGAGGGGCCAGGACGGCCCTCTTTAATTGGCTCTTTGCCAAACACCATAATGGTATTTTTTTGCTCCGTTTTGAAGATACCGATCGAGAACGGTCGCGCAAAGAATTTGTAGACTCCATTAAAGAGGCCCTGGAATGGCTAGAACTTTTTTGGGATGAAGGCCCATATTTTCAACTTGAACGGCTTGAAATCTATCGGGAATACGCCAAACGCCTTTACGAAGAAGGAAAGGCCTATTATTGCGAGTGCCCTCCCGAGGTGCTTGAACAAAAACGCAAACAGGCCTTAGCTGAAGGTCGCAAACCAAAATATGATGGAACTTGTCGGGACCGCGGGCTTGGCCCAGGCCCTGGTCGAGTCCTGCGTTTTCGCTGCCCTGAATTCGGGACCACCGTAGTCGAAGACCTCATTCGTGGCTCGATTGCCTTTGATCACCAAGAATTAGATGACTTCATCCTCATGCGGGCCGATGGAACGCCCACCTATCAGTTTGCCGTGGTCATTGATGACCTGACCATGGGCATAACCCATGTCATTCGGGGTGATGATCACCTCTCCAATACCCCGAAACAGATCCTGCTCTACGAGGCCTTAGGGGCCACTCCTCCTCGTTTTGCCCACGTGCCCATGATCCTTGGCCCGGATGGCTCAAGGCTTTCTAAACGACACGGCGCCCTTTCCATCTTGGCCTATCGAGAAGCAGGTTATCTACCACAGGCCTTGCGAAATTATCTGGTCCGCTTGGGCTGGTCCTATGGAGACCAAGAGATTTTCACCTTGGAGGAAATGATTGAAAAATTCGATCTTTCGCGCGTCTCTAAATCACCAGCCCGCTTTGACCCGGACAAGCTTCTGGCCCTTAATGCCCATTATATCCGCCAAGAAACGACCGAACGGCTGGCTGAATTGGTAAAACCCTTCTTGGCCCGGTTGGAGATCAAAGATCCAGAAGAAACCAAACTCCTTAAGGCGGTGGAAACCGTCAAACCGCGGGCGCGCACTTTGGCAGAAATGGCCGAGATGATGCGTTTTTATTTTGTAGATGAGTTTGAATACGACGAAAAGGGCGTCAAAAAATTCTTTAAGGCGGAAATTATACCGGTCTTTGAACGACTAATTCAGGAATTGGAAAATCTCTATTCATTCGATGAAGAAACCCTAGAGAAACTATTTCGAGGGTTGGCTGAAGAATATCAACTCAAGCTTAAACACATTGCCCAGCCGGTGAGATTGGCCTTGACCGGACGCACGGTAAGCCCTGGCCTCTTTGAAGTGATGAATGTATTGGGCAAAGAAACAGTCCTCAAACGTCTTAAAAAGGCCTTAGATTATCTCAAAGGTAAGCTAAATGACTGATTTATTGGTGATCGTCCTGATTATTGTCGGTTGGATCTTAATAAACCGTTTTGTCCTCCCTCGGTTTGGAGTACCTACTTGAATGTCCCCCACTTGCTCGTGGGATCAACGGGCCAAAACCAAGAAAAAGAAGAAAACTTAGGTTTCTTCCCCTTCTTTTTTGGTAATTTCTGTGGGTTCAAGGTGTAGATGGGCGGTCTGCCCTCGATCTATGGCCACTAGATCGGTCTTTACTTGATATTCTTTTCCAACCACGATGGCCTCTTTTAACCAAAAAAAACCGTCTTTATAGGCCTCAAACAAACCTTCATACCGTGTCCCCGCTCGGGACTGGATAATGATCCTTTGCCCCTTTAGTCTTTCAAAGAAAGAAGGCTCGGGCTTTGACGGTTGTGTCGTCCGTTTGGCTTCCCCCCCTTTGCGCACAATAATAGTCTTTTTCGGACCAGCCATCTAACTACCCCCTTGGTGGATGGAGGGCGCGGCGGGATTCGAACCCACGACCTCTGGCTCCGGAGGCCAACGCTCTATCCACCTGAGCTACGCGCCCTTAACAAAGAATTAAAACAAGGCCCTATGTCCTGTCAACCAAACTCTGTAGGGATTATCGCTTTAAGAGGCCTCTGTTTGAAAACGTTTTTTGATATGGGGTATCAGGCCTCCGTCTTTTAAGAGTTCCTGCATAAAGGGCGGGATGGGCTGGCAACGATAGGTCTTGCCTGTAGTTAGATCCTTGATAATCCCGCTCTCAGCATCTACCTCGACCTCATGCCCGGCTTCGATTTCGCGGGCAGCCTCCGGGCTCTCCAAGATCAAGAGTCCGGTGTTAAAGGCATTGCGATAAAAGATGCGGGCAAAGCTGTCGGCGATGACACAGGCCACCCCCGCGGCCTTGATGGCTATAGGAGCATGTTCTCGAGAGGAACCACAACCGAAATTGCGCCCAGCGACAATGATGTCTCCGGGTTTTACCTTTTTGGCAAATTCAGGGTCAGCGTCTTCCATACAGTGTTTGGCCAGTTCCTGCGGATCAGAAGTGTTCAAATAACGGGCAGGAATGATGACGTCTGTGTCTACATTATCACCAAATTTCCAGACCTTTCCCTTGATCTTCATCTTGCTTCCTCCTTTAGCCCGAGTTCTTCGGGGCTGGCGATACGGCCAAGCACCGCTGAGGCCGCGGCCACCGCAGGACTGGCCAAGTAAACTTCACTTTCGGGATGCCCCATCCGACCAACGAAGTTGCGATTGGTCGTGGAAACCGCCCTTTCTCCCTTGGCCAAAATACCCATATGCCCTCCAAGACAAGGGCCACAAGTTGGCGGACTAATAATAGCCCCAGCCTCGATAAAAATTTGAAGGTATTTCTTACGCAGGGCCTCTTGATATACCCTCGGCGTGGCAGGGATAACAATCAAACGAACGTTGGGATTTACCTTTCGACCTTTTAAGATCTTAGCCGCCAAGGCCAAGTCTTCTAAACGACCATTGGTACAAGAACCAATGACTACCTGATCAATATCGATATGCCCTACCTCGCTGATGGGCTTGGTGTTTGAGGGAAGGTGGGGAAAGGCCACCTGGGGTTCTATCTTTGAGCAATCGTATTCGATGACCTTAAGATATTTGGCCTTCCGGTCGCTCTTAAAGACCTTTGGTTCCCTTGAAGCATGTTTACGAACAAAATTAAGGGTAAGGCGATCGGGTTCGATCAAACCCACCTTGCCCCCGGCCTCGATAGCCATATTGGCCATGGTGAAACGCTCATGCATTGGGAGCCTCTTGATTACCTCACCGGTGAACTCCATGGCCTTATAAAGGGCCCCATCGACCCCGATATCACCGATGGTGTAGAGGATAAGGTCTTTACCGGTGACCCAAGGCCTTAGCCTTCCGTAGTAAACAAACTTGATCGTCTCCGGGACCCGAAACCAGGTCCGTCCAGTAATCCAGGTAGCGGCCAAATCCGTGGAACCGACCCCAGTGGCAAAAGCGCCCAAAGCTCCATAGGTACAGGTATGACTATCGGCCCCAATAACAATGTCTCCGGGGACTACCAGTCCTTGTTCGGGAAGAAGCACGTGTTCGATCCCACAATTGCCGCCCTCGAAATAATGAATAATCCCCTGTTCTTTGGCAAATTCTCGACAAAGGCGAACCTGTTCAGCGCTCTGGATATCTTTGTTTGGGGTAAAGTGATCCAAGACCAGGGCAATCTTAGCACGATCAAAGACGCGACCGATATTGGCCTCACGAAAGATCTTGATGGCAATAGGTGCAGTAATATCGTTTGCCAAGGCCAAATCCACGGGGACGTCGACCAGCTGACCTGGTTCAACGGCTTCCAATCCGGCTCGGGCGGCCAATAACTTCTCAGCCAAGGTCATCGGCTTTTTCATGAAAACCTCCAAAAGTGGAATCTTGAGAAACTATAGGGAGGAAGACCTGGTGCCGAGGGAGGGAGTCGAACCCTCACGGGCGCGAGGCCCAGCGGATTTTGAGTCCGCCGCGTCTGCCAGTTCCGCCACCTCGGCCCTCAGGCAAAATCCTTTGCGTTCAAGGGATTTAACATATTTCTCGTTACCCTGCAACGAGAACACTCCTTCTTGCTAAATCATAAAATCAAATTTCGTGGTCAAAAAGGGGTTTTTTAGTTAAGCTTAGAGCAACTTCTCCACAGGAGGCAGAAATGGCCAAACACCCTGGAGGACATCCCGGTGCCCATTCTGAAGGACCTCAATTTGTCCCCCGACTGATTGCTTGGGAGCTTACCCGTCATTGCAACCTCAATTGCGTCCATTGTCGAGCAGCGGCTAACCAAGGCCCCTATGAAAATGAACTTACCACCGAAGAATGCCTTCGCATCCTAGAAGAAATAAGAGAAGTAGGGACACCGATTATCATCCTCACCGGCGGGGAACCCCTTCTTCGTGAAGATATTTTTCTGTTGGCTAAACGTGCTTCTGAACTGGGTTTCCGCCCTGTAGTGGCCACCAATGGAACCTTAATCACCAGGGAGATCGCCCAAAAGATGAAAGAAACCGGTATAGCCCGGGTCTCAATCAGCCTTGATGGGGCCTCGGCTGAGGCTCACGACAATTTTCGCCAGGTTCAAGGGGCCTTTGAAGGGGCCTTAAGGGGGATCGAGATCCTCAAAGAATTCGGTATTCCCTTCCAAATCAATACCACGGTAACGGCCGTTAATCTGGAAGAAATACCCAAAACCTTAGAATTGGCCGTCAAGCTTGGAGCGGTAGCCCATCATATCTTTCTCCTGGTCCCGGTGGGGCGCGGAAAAGAGCTGGCTACCCAGGCCCTTTCTGCTGAAAAATACGAAAAGGTCCTCCATTGGTTCTACGAACAGAGAGAAAAGGTGCCCAAGGGCTTTCATTTAAAGGCCACTTGCGCCCCCCATTATTATCGTATCCTGCGGCAACGCGCGCGGGAGGAGGGCAAGGAGGTCACCTACGAGACCTTTGGCCTTGATGCCGTCACGAGAGGATGTTTAGCAGGAACGGGTTTTTGTTTTATTTCTCATCGAGGTATCATCCAACCTTGTGGGTATCTGGAACTCAATTGCGGCTCTCTTCGAGAAAAGAGTTTCCCCGATATTTGGTGGCAAGCCGAAGTTTTTAATAAATTACGAGATTTCAAGGCCTATAAAGGGAAATGTGGCCGCTGTGAATATATAAAAGTCTGCGGTGGTTGCCGGGCCAGGGCCTATGAGGCCACAGGTGATTTCCTTGAGGCCGAACCCCTTTGTCTTTATGAACCCAAAAAGAAAGTCTAAGCGGCCTTCTCAAAGACCTGTCTAAAAACGGTCTTCTTCAACCAATTAAGCCCCAAGCGCAGGAGGGCTGTCTCTTCCTGGAGGGCTTTTTCTATTTCCTCTGAAGAAAAACCTAGTTTGGTAAAGTCTTCAGCCTCAACCAACTGGCGAAAGCGTTCCAACTCATAACTTACCATATAGATTTTATCTAAATCGTCGGCTGAAAGGGGAGTATTAGCCATCTGTTTACGGGCCAAAACGATCTCGCCAAAGAGGTCATTAAATTCGTTATAAGGTTCGAGGCCCTGTTCTTTGATCCAATCTCTCACCGAGATTGGTCTTTTCTCAAAGTGTCCTTTGCAGTGGGTTTCTCGAATGATGCGATAAATCTCGATCTTGTTGCCCTGTTCATCAAGCATAGTAAAGCGAGCCAAGGGATAGGTTCGGCAAGAGGCCGGCCTATCCTTGTAGACTGAACAACCTTCTTTACGCAAAAAGGGGCAGGCAAAATCATGGACATTCATGCGTAATGAAACCACAGGGAATTGGGTCACATCACCTATATGAAGATCGCCAAATTTTTCTATGAACTCTCGGGAGCTTAGCCCCAGGTTTTGCCGTAACCGCAAAAAATCATAAGGGCTCAGAACCAGATTGACATCGAAACAACAGAGGTTGAAACAGGAAATCCCAGGATAACACGCAAATTCAAAGACATCGTCCAGGGTGAGCTCGCGATGATCAAAGACCGGTCGATCCATAAGACCTCCTCACCTATTCAGGTTGGCTGAAAGGTACCAGATTTAGAGACCCAAGGCTAGGCTTGTCAAAGGGGGGCTTTTGGTTAAATTCAGGGGCATGTTGGTGGATCTACATATCCATACCAGTATCTCTCCTTGCGGGATGCAACACCCAGAGGATGTGATCAGAGTAGCAAGAGAAAAGGGGCTTTCCGTTATTTGTCTTACCGATCATTTTACGACCAAAGTCCGTCAATATATCAAAGAAGGCCTCCAAGAAAACGGTTTACTGGTCTTTATTGGGCTTGAATATTCTGCCCCAGAAGGGGATTTTGTCCTTCTAGCCCCTGAACTCCAGGAATTCCCAAGAGGGCTTAGGGCCGAGGAAGTCCTCCGCGAGGTCCATCGTCTTGGAGGGGTAGCCATTTGGGCCCATCCCTATCGGTGGGGGAATGTTCCTGATGAAGAATTGTTAGCCAGTGGGTTAGTGGATGCTATCGAGGTCCTAAACGGGCGTACTTCTCCCAGAGAAAATGCTGAAGCACGGGATTTGGCCAGGTCTTACAGGCTTCCTGGAGTAGCTGGAAGCGATGCTCATTGCTTAGATGAATTGGGCCTAGTAGCTAACGAAACAGAAACCGAAATCAAGACCTTGGCCGATTTAATGGAAGCCATAAGGAGAGGCAAATTAACCCCTAAAATCCTTTCGGATGACCTTGAACGGACATCTTCTTTAATTTTCTAACTCCAACCTATAGCTAGGAAGCTGCGTCTCTTTGATCAGCAAGGCCATTTTCCGGGCCAGGAGGAAAACCCCTCGCTCCAAGGCATAAGGATCTCCTTGGGGAAAACCGCCTCTTCCTAAATACACAACATAATCGCGGGGATATTGTGGACAGAGATCCAATTCTCCAGAAAGCAACCATAATTCTTGCCGGGGTTTGAGTTTTAAAATTTCTATCTCCAAAATTAGATGACCTGGAGCCACCTTGGTTGGGACTATTAATTCAACTCCTCTAAGAAGGACCAAAAAATTTATTTCTGGCGGAAATATGTCCGGACATCTCTCCCCTATAGCTATTTCCTTAAAGAGGTTAGCTTGCTTAAAGGCCCGATGGGTAATGATTAAAAACCGCTTTCTCCAGTTGGGCGAAAGGACCTTTTCCAGGGCAGGGACCATACAGATAAGGGCCTTACTATGAGCCAGGGAAAGGGTATTTTTAGGCCAAGAAAAAATGTTTATTTGAGGTGATTCATCACAGAAATTATTCAAGAAATTTATATCATTTGAAAAATTGAGGCCCTCCGAGGGATAAAAGTGGCAACCAATCAATATTAAGAAAAAGAAAAAAATAACCGATCTTTTAAGAAACATAATCCTTATTCAACGAACTTTTTATGAAAAATCGGTCTTTTGATCCAGATCCTCAAGGTAAATTTGCGCCCTTTCTTTCTTGAGGGGAGTTTAAAAAAATTGATTAAAAGCCGATAAAAATAAAAAAGGATAATTATAAGACCAGTGCTTTCCGCCGTCTTTGAAGAGCAAAAAATAGCCATTTTACCCCCTCGTTTGGTAAAAGACCTTTTACATCTTATCACTACGGCTGTTTTCGTGCTGGATGAGGGCGGGCAGATCCTGTTTGCCAATCGTTATGCCAGTTCGCTCTTGAAAAGTGATCGACTTAAGGGGCGTCTCCTAAGGGAATTCTTTTCTATGGATGACCAGAACGTACTTTATCCCAATATGTTGCATTTGGCCAAAAAAGAAGGTTTTTACGAGGGAGAGGCCCTTCTTTATCCGGCCTATGGAGAACCTTTTGTGGCCCATCTTTCCCTTAATCGATTTGTTAACGAAAATCATGTCTTTTTTATCCTGACTTGTCAAAATATTTCTGATTTAAAACGCCTCGAACGCTCCATGCGCGAGGCCAAGCACCTGGTCTTTTTGGGACGTATGCTTGCCGATATGTCCCACCAGGTACGAAATCCGATTCTAGTAATTGGCGGGTTAGTAAAAAGACTCCAAGAAAACCCATCCAAGCTATCTTCTTATGCTTCAGCTATTCAATATCAATGTGAACGTCTAGAAAAATTATTGAAGGCTTTAGAAGAATTTGTAAATCTACCACGTCCTCATTTTGATCTAGTTGTTATTAAGGACATTCTCAAATTTTTATCACATAAATTCAGGCTGGAAATTGTAGGTGATCAACCAGAATTAAAAATAGAAGTAAGTCATGGTGTAGAAGAAGTCAGTTTTTATACAGATCAATATTTATTAGTTCGTGCCCTTAATCAAGTTATTCAAAATGCTTTAGAGGCTCATCAGGATAAAGCAGCTCCTGAACCGGTTGTTTTAAAAGTTTGGCTTTCAAACAATAGAGTTGTCTTTGAGACTAGAGATTGGGGGAGTGGTCTCTCACACGAAGCATTACCTTTTCTTTTTAATCCATTTTTCAGTACTAAACCTGGTCATCTAGGGATGGGCCTTACCCTTGCTGAACGAATCGTAGAAGAACTTGATGGTGAGCTAGATATTGTAAACTTAAAAGATCCTACCGTTATTCGTCTTTCCTTTCCGTTAGATCGCCGTCGTCCGGAAAGGAGAAACTTACTAGCTTAATTCTTAACTCCTAAATTAATCAAATTTTAATCCGTTTAAATGTTCAAGAAGATCTTCTATTGTTTTCTTAGCCTCTTGAATTTTTCCTGTTTCTAAGGCTTCTTCCACCTTGTTTAAATTACGAAAAATTATTCTTAATTCTTCCCTAGCACGCAAAATAACTAAATTAGCTGCTTGAGCTAAAGAATGAAAGCGATCTCCCCGTCGAAGCCTAATATTTTTAGTAAAATCTCCAGTACTAGCAACATATTTCAAATCTTCTTCTATACGATAGATAGGGCCTGCAATTCGTTGAGGGAAAAAGATAGCAAATAGAAACCCAGCTACAAAGCACACACCGCCTGCAGCTAAAATAACAGGTAATAACAAATCACTGACATGTTTGATGGTTAAATGGGCTTTATAAAAGCTCTGACCAATCTCTCTATGACTAAAAAAATATAAGATTAATAAAGCTAAAAATATAGAAATAGCTACAACAAAAAGCATTCGTTTCAAAATCCAAATTTGCAAATCTCGTTTAACTTTGAGATTTAAACGTTTTCTTCTTTCCATAAAGGACGCTCCTTATTGATAGCGTTGTTTATGACAACTCAGACAGAGAGATTCACCTTTTTTACGTAGATATGAAGGATAAGGAGAACCGTGAGGATTATGACAACTAGCACAAGTAACTACGCCATTTTGTAGAGGAATATCTTTATCTAAAGATATATCTTTAGAGAGTGGAATATCTACTGGATGAGAAACACCGAGACGATTTTTAGGGTGACAAGTATAACAAGCATCAATTGAAGACCATTTTAAAGAATTGATTTTGGGATGATCTTTAATCTTTTTTATTTCTTTGGAATCTAATGAACCTGTATTTACTCCTCCCAAACGCCAATCTATATCACTATCAGATGTTATAGCTAATATAAGCTCTCCTGCAGGGCTACGATACAATTTCACAGAAATATTTTTAGGAGAAGCAACAAGATTTTTAAAAGAATTTTGAATTGGATTAGAAACATTAAAAGAAAAACTTTTTGAAGGAGCACTATTACCCAAAATATCTTTAGCATTTATTGTACAAATATATGTCTGATTTTCTTTTATTCTAGTCAATAGGATCTCATGATTTGTAAAATAATCTCCTTCACTATAACCTTCAACATTGTCTCCACAAGAAATATAAACCTCTGTAGGAATATTAGTTTGTACACAAATTTTGGCTTCAAGCCATGGACCATTTTCTAAACCACAAAATTGAGCTTTGAGAATTTGAGGAGAGACAAGCGAATGGGGTAAATCGGAAGCCTCACTTGGTAAAAGAATAAATTCTTCTTGATAATCTTCTACTTTAAATACAAGATTATACTTTTCTAAACGCGGAGAAAGTATAATATAACTTGTTCCTGAATTAGTATGCCTACTAAGAAACCATTTTATATTTGTTGGATTAATAATCTTTTTACTAAATAATCCTCCATGACACTTTTCACAATGACCTTCCATGAAAGGTTTATGTAAATAAACGCTATTAGGAACAAGTCTATTAAGTGAATGACATTGTTGACAAGTTTTTCCTAAAATTATTCGTGCCTGTAAGGATATGATAAAAATTAAGGCATAAAATAATCCTTTTTTCCCTTTCACGACCGAAACCACCTTAAAGGTTTAATTTATAAGGTTTATTGAGCTACAGTTAAACCGAAAGGACGACAACCAAGTTCGATTTTCCCTATTAATTTTTCAGCTGTGGTATCAATCACCGCAAGACTATCCTCTCCTTGAAGCCCCACATAAAGCCAACCACGTCTCCGGCATACAGTCATCAAGAAGGGCCCCTTCCCCACTCTGATCTTCTTAAAGATGGTCAATTGGCCTGGGGAGAGCAAACTTATCGTCCCTTCTTTTTGGTTGCTAATATATATTCGGGTTTCTGTACCGAAAACTTGAACGGCGCCACGACCGCTGAGTACCCGCCCCACCAGCTCTTCAGAGGCCAGATCAAAGATATTTACCGTACCGGTAGCATTATCGGCCACATAAAGTCTGTTATTTCGAAACCACAGACCCCGTGGCTTGTGGCCTATTCTTAATGTCTTCACCAAATCGAGATTTGAGGTCAAAACATAAACAGCTTGATTTTCGGGAGAAGAAATAAAAATTTGATTATTACTTGTCGAATAGGTAATCTCTGAAAGAGAATAACCAATACGTTTAGAACTTAAAAGACCGCCGGATACTAAATTTACCAAAATAACATAATCAGAACGATGATCGGTAATAGCAGCTTTATCAGAATCGATTAAGACAATATACCGAGGACTAGAAACCAAAGGCAAGAAAAAACTATCAATCTTTCTAAAAGAAGACAATTCTACAACGTTAAGTTTTCTAAACTTTTCTGAAATAATAAACAGGCGGTCATTATCTGAATCGGCAACTATAGCTTTAGGACTACCTGCAATTCCTAAAGAAGCCATTACTTGATTATTATCAGCCCTAATAGCAAATACAGTATCCGTATCTTCGCAGGTAACATAAACTGTCTCTCCGCGAAGAGGTCTAGTTTGAACTCGAGCATAAAAATTGGGAACAAATTTATTGGCTTTGATAGAATTTTTAACATTCCAAAAAACAAAAATACTTAAACTATCATCTTTTTGCAATTGGAATCTCAAGGGAAGTTTCACTTGAGACTTAGAAAGTAATAAATGTTTATTATTTAATTTAACCTCTTTAAGTTTCAAAACTAAAAGATTATATCTACCTCTAGGAACATTTCCACCAGCCAAATAAAGTTGTTTAAAGGAAATCTTGGAAGAAAAACTTTTTTTTGAAAGTTTCAGATTTATAGAATTTCCATCTTCTAAAAGTTCTATACTCTCAAAAGAGAATTGAATTTCTTGTTCGAGAGGCTCAACAATATTTAGAAAAACATTTATTCGGGCAGCCCAGGAGGAACCAGCCATTAAGATAATAAAAACAAAAATTATCCCTAAAAACATATCCTCCCCGTAGCCTTATATCCAGCCCAACTATCATCAGAACCATGTTTATGACAGTTCAGACAAGGAATGGGAGGTTTACCTCCTCCACCTCCACCACCCATGCCATGGCACCCACCACACTGCTTCTCTACATATGGATAATCATCCTTTATATGATGAATATATTCCCATCTATTTTCTCCACCAGAAACACCAAAAGCAGCATCGTCTTTATGACATGCCCGACATAAATAACCGATCTGATTACTATCTGTCCCGGAAATAGATACAGGAATTCCATTCACTTCACGACGGATAAGAAAAGGATTAGGCGATCCATGAGGCTCATGACAATCTGTACATGAAGTAACAAAACCTATGGTAATGCCAAGTTGGGAAGAAGCAAAAGGATTTTTCAAATGAACCGAAACTGTAGCTGAATTTTTACCATGTTTATCTGGTAGAGGTGAACCTGAAGCACTATCTCCCCCACCAGAAATCCAATCTATTTGTCTAAGATTACGTCCTAAGTTAGAACTATAAATGGTATTGCTAGCGTTATGACATGCTGTACAAAAAGTAACATAATCCGGTAAATTTGATCCATTGTAGGTAGAAGTCCCTCCTGGTTCATAACTACTTGAAGAATTATAATAATAAGGCGCTTGATAGGAACCAGTAAAATCTGACATTTTCTCGCCTGAATTATCACCCCAAAGGGTATTATGAGCTGAGGGCAAAGAGACAACAGTATACGTAGCTGGATCTGTATTATTAGTTTTTATACGTTTTACTAAATGTGGATTATGACAGGCCACACAAGGATTAGAATTTTCTGTAAAGAAAGAAAAATTATCCTTAGCAAAATTATAGATATCTTTCAAATTATGATAAGAAGCCACTGAAGAACTATTTACCAGATTAAAAACATCTAAAATAGTGGAGGGGCCACCGGTATAACCACCGTAAGTTTCACTATAATCATAATTGATTATGCC
>Ga0256914_1002415_pt1 | contig 15629 bp, 14 predicted proteins | sample HulkmetaG_FD_191571 | JGI IMG/M metagenome (GOLD analysis project Ga0256914, IMG submission 191571) | Hydrothermal chimney microbial communities from Main Endeavour vent field at the Juan de Fuca Ridge, Pacific Ocean - Hulk | ecosystem: Environmental > Aquatic > Marine > Hydrothermal vents ... | reverse complement strand
TAAAAGAGATTGTTTATCAATGGATAAAAGATTAGTTTTTCAACACAAAGAACTTGCACAAGGGCGCTGGGCAAAAATGTCCTTTGCAGAGCAAATGGCAAACATTGGAAGCGAAGTCAGCAGGGCTCTCAATTGGCAAAAAAAGGGCAGAGAAAACCATTCCGAAAGCGCATTCCATCGGGCATTGGAACTGATAGACCTGACGGTCCCCTGCTTGGTAGAACAAAAAAGATGGCCTGCATTAAAAGAACTGCTTAGAGTCAGAGAGGCATTGGTAGATTATTTTTATGGAGAAAACACATTTGGCTCATCAGAGATACTATGGAGAAAATACTTTGATTACTTTGCCTACATTGCCAGATCCCCAAAAGGCCCAATGCCTCAAAAGTGAGACTGAATGTTTCTGGAGAGCAGAGTCTCACTAAAAGAACAATTTCTTTTGCTATTCTCCTTCCCAATTATTCCCCCTTTAAGATATAATAGGTCCCTCTGCCTCTGCCTTTTCTCAGTATAAGTCCTTTTTTGACCAATGAATCCAAAACATCATAGGTCTTGGATTTTCCCAGATTAAGCAATTTAACCGCTTCTTTCCTCTTAACTTTTTCATTGTCTAACAGATAGATAAGTATCTGTTTTTCTTCTGTTTCTAATTCTTTATAATTATCCATAATCGTCCGTAATCGTCCATAATCGTCCGTAATCGTCCGTAATCCCTTGTAATTACTCGCAACAACCGATTTCCCCTTCTCCTTTTCTTGTCCATAATTAACTTTGACAAAGGTTATTCTAAAAGCAAATTCCGGTTCGCTCCATTCCATTTTTATTTCCGGATACTTTTCGAGCTCTTTTGCTATTAACCTTAGTCCATTGCCCCACTGCTCTATAATTCCAAGTTTTTTAAAAACTGGGGCTAGTATTTTGTTCCTTATATCGGATTGTCCGGATTCCATATCGTTGTAATCTATGGTCGGCATAAGTTTCCCTGGACTTGTAATTTCTATCTTGTCATCAAATATGGCAATTTTAATGTCTTTACCCTTTAATGAATAATCCCGGTGAATTACTGCATTTCGTATAACCTCACGAATAGCAATTATCGGATACTCCCATCTATCTTTTCTATAAACTCCTTCATAGGTTGACCCTTTAGAAATATTCCTTAAAACAAATTTATATGCTTCTTCGGCCTGTAGGCTTAACGGATTTTCAATAGATTTTTGATCTATAAAATCTCCTGGAACGGTTCCTTTAAATCTCGCGCATTCTATTTTAGCGTAAGGAAAAAGTTTTTTCCTGATTTCATCACTTGATAACAGAACCAATGCATTTGTAGGAAATTCTTTGTTCTGTTCTTTAGATATTAACTCCATTTTTCTCATAACGGCTTTTGTAAACTTTTCTCCCGTTTCTTCTTCAAAATGTTTTCGGAAGACAGCAATATCTAATTCTTCTACTTTTTTTGAATACACTGGCAAAGAATCAAACGAAATATTTTGTTTTTGCCTTTCCAATTCTTCTATTATTTCTTTACTAGCAAGTCGATTTGTTGATCCAACACGAATATATGTTCCCTTTTCTTTCCCTTTAGATTTAATAAAATATGGGGAATTACTCCCCTTATAGATTCTTACTATTACTATATGTTTTCCTTGATAATTTACAGAGAAAATATCAGGCAAAATTATCGGGCTGCAATTATCGTGAATGATACTGCTGATTTGCTCCTCTACCTTTGTGATGCTTTCTTCGGACACACCCACAACTTTTCTTGGATTATCTTTAATTCCTATAAAAATTTCTCCACCTGCATCGTTTGCAAAGGCAATAACGGTTTTATATAAATCCGCTTTTGCAGGCAATTTTTCCTTAAATTCAAATTTCCTACACTCAGATTGTTTTATAATCTCTGCTATTTTCAATTTGTCATTTCCTGTTTTTACACATTAAAATTCTTCCCCGTCTAAATCACAACACTACCGTTTCGAACCATTTAGCTTTATACCAAGCCTGATCAGGCCTATTATTTATTCTATTTCCTTCATTATAATTTTATGTCCTCAACAATCGACTCATCCAATCTTTCTTTTATAGTATAACATTCGGCATTTTCCTTTATTATATCACGCTGTATTCGTTATATTGAAATACGAAATAAAAATGTGAAGGCATAAACTTCGATTGTAAAAGGCCAGCATATTTATTTAGAATCCTCCCAAAAAGTGAGACCAAATGTTTCTGGAGAAAACAGTCTCACTTCTCCTTTAAAACAGGGGAAAAGCCAAAAAGTGAGACCAAATGTTTCTGGAGAAAACAGTCTCACTTCTCAATTGGGAAAGGATATCTTTTTTAATAAAGGCAAGAAAACAAATAGCCCTAAAAACAAAAGAAAAACAGATGGTGGCTCTGGGACAAGGCCTTCTGCCTTTAAATGCCCCACATATATCTTATTTTCAGAATTAAAAAGGACGTCTCTACCATCAATACTAATGGGATACCCATAGTTTCTTATAAGATTTTGATCTAACAGGTAAAAGTCATCATCATAAAATATAAACGGGTAAACACCGTTGTTTACATACAGCTTCTGAGCATATCCGACAACTATACCATTTGAAATATCCTTGAAAAAAACTCTGTTTACTTGCTCAGGGAAGTTATTTCTGTCGAAGATCTCATAATCTCCTGTTACCGTATTATACAAAAAAGATGAATAACCACCATAACGGCTGCCCACAAATATATCTCCGTCAACTGCCTTGATAATAATCCTTCCCGAGATATCGTCAAAGACATTCACATTAAGCCAGCGATCACAAGGGCAACCAGCCTCTCCCTCACAAGGATACCCAGAACATTCTGCAATAGCACCTATCTCGTATGTACGGTGTGACTTCGAATAACTTAAATATCCAACATACTTACCTTGCACATCCCATACATCAGTTAAATATACCCGCCCATAAGGATATGCGTTTCTATCCGGATTTAGCGCATTATTTTCCTCACCAGTACTTAAATTATATACAAACCCTACATTATCCGTTCTAAAACCCACCACCTTATCGCCCTTAATACCATATGGTTCATAATAATAAGGGGCATTAGGATGTATTACTGGCAGGTATTCTACATTACCAGAGGAAAGGTCTAATACAAAACCACGCCTTCTATCGTGATATATTCGACGTGCAGCATACCAAAATTTTTCAGTAACAGTGCCAATAACACGGCCATTATCTATTTTTGAGACAGTACCTCTTGGTCTAATCGCCTCTAAATAAGGATAGTCATATTCTGAAACGCTATCTATGGAAAAGGAAACAGCAAAGGCCTTGGGAACAAAATTAATACACCAAACAAAAGAAGCAATAAATAATAAAAAAATTACCTTTTTCATAAAAACTCCTTTTTAATATTTTAATATGTTAGTTTATCACTGTGCCTTAACAAAAACAACCTTTTTTATTTTTAAATTTCCCAAAAAGTGAGACTAAATCTTTCTGGAGAGATTAGTCTCACTTCTCTGCTATTGGTTAAATTGTATATAAGAGGATTCCGCCGGGGGCCTTTGGTGATGATGCCTTATCTGACTGCGCGCCTTTTACTAAAAGGGCGGTAAGTTCCTCACCTGAAATAGCCTCTCCTTCATCTATCGCTGACTCAAGCGCATCAGAAACCTCTCCTAAATCCCTATCCGATAGAGAAAGAACCAAATCACCTGCCTTGCTTATAAACTGCAGATATGCAGATAATTCATCGTCAGATTGTATCTCATTTACAATATCCCTAAACACTGCCGGATTTATATTTGTTTTATCTGACGGGACAGCGCCTAAAAACTCCTTTACATCTACTCCGATATAATCAAATGCGCTTGCTATATCCTCATCACTTACATCTTTTCCTTTCATTGACAAGATTAACTTTAACAGCCTTATCTTTCCGCTCAACTGCGCATCTTCTTCTCCAAAAATAGTCCTTTGCAAGATGCGCAAGGCATAATGCGTATTACCCTTCTTTGCCTCATCAATCCACTTTTTAGGTAAAACTTCTCCTTTATATGACTTTTTTATCAAAACCTCTCCGCTTAACGCATCTTTTATCACAACGCTCTCTCCATCTATATATGCATGTATCCTGCCTGTCTTATCAAGCCATTCCATTACCTCGTGGGACAAAGCAATGTCATTATCAATAAACTTATCAGATATGATAATCGCGCCCTCTTCTGCCTTTGCGATAAATATCCTGCCGCCCTTATATTTCACTGATGAAAAGGAATAAAGATTAAAAATCCCCTTATCTATATTTTCTTTAGCAAAATTACTCAATTTACCAATCTCAGGATAACGGTCATCCACATTATCCAAAGCTGTATTGAGTATAGATAGGGGCTCTTTAGACTTAGCCTCCACATCCTTAACCTCCAAATCGCCTATGTTTGCCATACGTCCTTTATCCCGGTTATCATTCCCACCAGCCCTTAACAATCTTTTTGCGACAAAGGATTTTAAGTAATTAGCAACCTCCCCTTCATTCCAATCAACAGAATGCTCAAGTCTATACAATGACTCCATAAAATCCTCTATCTCATTTGGATCTTCACCTTTCAAAGGAAAGGTATATTTTTCCCTAATATCTCTATAAACGTCTCTATAAACGTCTCGATACCCCCCATTAAGAACGATTACGTTTTTTATAAGATACACATTATATGCTATATCCTCAAATGATAGGCCTTGTTCCTTTAGTTTTCTATATGCGTATAATAATAGATTGCGGGTGTCCTTTGTCTTAAACCCATTATACAATAAAACAGTTACAACCAATACTTCCAAAGGAATATCTCTGTAATTTTTAAGAACATAATTTCCCAGGTCACCGTGTACACTTAAAAAAGCATTATCATCATATTGATCTAAATATCCATCTAAAATACGAAACACAAACTCGCTTTTTAATATACCATCCCAAAGAGGACGTGATTCCTTCTTGAATTTCTTAGACGGGAATATACCCTTGAGTCCATTCATACTGAGTTTCTCTTTTTTTGAGGTAAGAGAAACTCCCGATATAAACATTGCAAATTCAGAAAAACACAGAAGCATAGTCACTACTAAACTAACTAGTCCCCAAGGTTTTGTCAATCCCTCTAATATAACGTACGATGAAAACAAAAAAGACAGCAAAGAGAAGGAAAACAAAAATAACATTAATCGCGCATCTTTATCCCAGAAAAGATATTTATCACGCAAAAATTCAGCGGTCCTTTCATTTTGTCTACCCAATAAGTCACGTTCCTCTGGTGAAAAAGGTCCAGTCTCTTCAGTTATTTTAAAGACCCTTCGCAATAACAACTTTTTGTAAAAATCCTCAGGCCTTGTGCTTTTAACAACACCAGAAAAATAATCCTTTATCCTCTCTTTAAATTCATCGTCAAGGAGCTTAAGGCCTTTAAACACTATATCTGGCACCCGCTTAAACCCCTCATACAGAACCTTGTCTTTTCCATCAAAAATTTTTTTCAATAGGCTATAAGCAATGCTGTTGTTCTTATTTGTCTCTAATTCATTTTTTGCCCATCTCCAAAAGGCAACCGCAGCAGGTATATCCCACTCAATATCAGATAAAACATCTCCTTTTACCTTTGAGATAACCTTTGTAATCGCAAGATGCCATTTACTATCCGGCTCACTTTCATTTATTGCGATAATACCAAAGGCATGCAGGTATAATAATGCCCTATCAGGCGTAAGCCTCTGTTCTCTATCAAGGCTATAGCTTAATACGTCTAAAATCTCCTCAAAATCATCTTTTTCACTTCCTTGCGTGTTATTGTTTCCGTTATCCCCTGACTCCTTCCCCCATTTTTTAAGTATATTTTCAAGATATCTATCCTGCTTTATAGTCGGATTTTGCCCCTCTCCGGCAAATTTCGCCTTATCTTGAGAATCTTTTATTAACTCACCCCGCCACTTATCGAGCAGTGCCGACGTTATCTTTTCAAGATCCCCTATCGTTATGGTCTTTGCCTTGACATATTGTTCTCTTATTTCCTGTGGCAATATCTGCAAAAATTCACCTATCCCTGTAAAATCATAACCTCCGATTACAAGATCTGACTCTGATTGAAATGTAGATACGTACTTGATCAGCGCATCGGCTTTGCTCCAATAAGAAATAGCATCATAAAACATACTGGTATTTAAAAATACAGATTGCAATGCCTCCTTTGAAAAATGCTTCCTCAAAATAGAGGAAAGCGCAACTTCAGCCCCTATTAACCTTACATCTCTATACGCATCATCTTTGTTTACTCTCTCCGTAAGCCTTCCCGCAACCCTCTTAAGAAGCCCCGATAATTCACCATTTTGGCTTTCATGCATTACCCTTAATTTCACGTCCCTTACCAAAAATCTATCATCTTCTTTAAGAACCTCCACCTTATCAGGCTCAACCCAAAACCTAAACTGATAATCCTCAAGTTCATCAACCTCATCAAAGGCAATCATCTCCTTTTGCAGGATATCTTTTGCATCCTCTTTTAAGCGCAAATCTGCCTCAAATAAACGCCTGCCTATATCACTGACAAGCATCGCCCTTCCGCCAAGCCCTTTAATGGAATCTACAACACCTAAATTGACCCAGAACTGGCTTGCATCTGAAATAGATAAAAAAATCAAATCAGACAACACGCCTTGTTTATCAAAATCAACCTTCGGCCCCAACAATATGGAAACCTGCGCCCCTTCAACAGAAATTCCAAAAGGGCTAAACCCGCTGGCAGAATTAAAACCATAACTGTTTGCAGAAAAACCGGATAACAACAACACCAACGACAAAAACACACTCATTAACTTACGCATCTTCAAAACCTCCTACTTAATATATCTTATTTTAAATTGTTTTATAGAGTCTAATTATACTGCCTGCACTAATGCGTGTCAAGGGTGTTTTGAAAATTTAGGGCTAAACCCGCTGGCAGAATTAAAACCATAACCGTTTGCAGAAAAACCGGATAACAACAACACCGACGACCAAAACACACTCATTAACTTACGCATCTTCAAAACCTCCTACTTAATATATCTTATTTTAAATTGTTTTATAGAGTCTAATTATACTGCCTGCACTAATGCGTGTCAAGGGTGTTTTGAAAATTTGGCGGAGAGGGCGGGATTCGAACCCGCGGACCACCTTGCGGCAGTCAACTGCTTAGCAGGCAGCTGCTTTCAACCACTCAGCCACCTCTCCATTTGGTTTATTTTGCGCTTTTTGGAAAAGAATTTCCTAAGCAATTCCTTAGAATCTGCTTCAAAGGCGTTAATCTTGCGCCAAGAAACCCTGTGCATCTTTTCAATGTCAAGTGTATTACACACAGAGGTTATACCTCCAAATCTATCGTCTTTTAGAGGGAAAATTGCGCTCTGCATTCGTGAAAGAACAATCGCTCCGCTACACATTATACAAGGTTCTAATGTGCTATACAAGAGGCAATCACTTAATATAGAGGTATTTAGTCCATTACAGGCCATTGTAATAGCAATCAGTTCCGCATGCGCTGTTGGGTCTGTTAGAGAATTCATTTGGTTGTGCGCCCTGGCAATTATCACGTCGTCTTTTACGATAACAGCTCCAACAGGGACTTCGTCCTTTTTATAGGCAATAAGCGCCTGTTTAAAGGCCTGTTCCATAAAGAATCTGTCCCTGTCTTCCATGATGCGTTTTATAAAATAATACTTAGAGATTTGCTTACTTCCTGCGCCGCTTTTTGTAAACTTTGCTTTACATCGCTATCAAACTTTATACTATTTTCTATTGCCCATCCTGAACCGCCCACTCTTACAGGCATACCTATAGCAGATTCCTCTGCCAAGTCCAGCTCATCTTTTACAATAACAGAAGCAGGAATTATAACGTTCTCGTTATTTAATATCGCTTTTGCCAATTGATATATTGCAGCGCCCGGGGCAAAATATGCACTCCCGCTGCCAAATGCCTCAACTATCTCAGCTCCGCGATTAGACGTGCGGACTAATATCTTCTCAGTTTCTTTCTCGTCCAATACGTTAAATCCAAAAACAGATAAGCTCCCCGCAACGGGAAACATATCCTTACCATGCGCTCCCAATACTATCGGAGAAAAATTTACCCTCGGCATATTGGTTTCTTCAGCGGCAATATTGGCCATTCGCGCGCTGTCTAGATTTACTCCCATTCCAAATAATCTGTCTTTTGCAATACCACCATATTTATATAATAATAGCGTCATTATATCCAACGGATTGGTCACACAAATCCAAAGTGTGTCTTCGGAAACGTATTTTTTGATATTATCGCTTATTGATTTAATTATCTGCGCGTTTGCAGACAGCAGATCCTCTCTCTTCATCCCCGGTTTTCTGGCAAGGCCGGCAGTGATAACTATTATCTCACTCCCTTCAGCCATAGAAAAATCGTCCGTGCCTGTAATTTTTCTGTTGCTGTTGAAGATTCTCATTGCATCGGATATGTCCATTGCCTTGCCTTTTGCAAGGCCTGCATTTTTGTCTATTAAAACGACGTCTGCCAGATTAAACGCAGTAATCCAGCTGCATGCAGAGGCCCCTACATTGCCTGCGCCTACGATCGTAATTTTCGGCATATTGCCTCCGCCATTTCCATTGTGCCTACGGCCTTTTCTTGTTTATCTGCAGGAAGGAGATCATACGTAAGAGACTCGCCTTCTTCTAATACTTGGCTCAATGCCTGTTCAAGGCGTCTTGCCGCATCTGTTTCTCCTATGTGTTCCAACATCATAACTCCTGAAAGTATAGTAGCCATAGGATTGACCTTATTCAACCCTGCATACTTAGGCGCAGAACCATGTACGGGTTCAAATACGGCTATGTCCCTGCCTATATTTGCACCCGGGGCAACGCCTAATCCGCCAACCAACCCAGCACATAAATCGGAAACTATATCACCATACAAATTCGGCAAAACTAATACGTCAAATCTCTCTGGCCGTTGTACAAGCTGCATACAGGTATTGTCTATCAACAAATCTTCAAACTCAACTTTGCCTTCATAGTCTTTGGCAACTTCTCTGGCGACCTCTAAAAATAACCCGTCTGAAAATTTTAGGATATTTGCTTTTTGCACACACGTCACCCTTTTCCTATTATTCGCTAATGCATATTCAAAAGCAAACCGCACGATTCGTTCGGTCCCAAAACGAGATATGGCCTTTAAACTGATACCGGAATCAGAACGAATACTGCCTGCATTGCTTTTCTCTACAAAATCTATTAATTTCAAGGCTGCCTCTGTGCCTTCCTGAAACTCTATACCTGCATAAAGGTCCTCTGTATTTTCTCTGACGACAACTATATCAACATCATTATAACGGCTGTTTACACCGGGATATATTTTGGCCGGCCTTAAACAGGCAAACAGGTCAAGTTCCTTTCTAAGAAATACGTTTACAGAACGAAATCCAGTACCTATCGGAGTGATAATCGGGCCCTTTAAAGCGATTTTGTTTTGCCTAATGGAGTCCAACAGTTCATTCGGCACTAGTTTGCCAGTCTCTTCAAGCGCCTTTTGGCCGGCATTTATCACTTCCCATTCTATCTCCACACCGATAGCGTCTATACACTGCCTTGCAGCAGCTGTAACCTCCGGCCCTATCCCGTCGCCCGGAATTAATGTAATCTTATACATTACTTCACCCTCTCTATTTTCTTGACTTTTATTACAGGCAAATCCCTGTAAGTCTTGTCTTTTATTTTTCCAAAAACCTTTACGCCATCACCCTTAAATATCCTAAATAAGATGTCTCTTCCATCAAGCCAATACAATATCCTTCCATCGCCATCCATTATTGCATATGCATACTTGCCTGAGGCCTTTACTTTCGCCAGAAGGCCTATTGCAATCGGCATGTCTTTTGACTGTTTGTTATCTGCGGCCTCTTCTTTTACCTCGGCCTGTTTCACAGACTGTTCAACAACATTGACATCCGCTCTCTGCTCTTTTTCCAGTGGCTCCATTACCTGCTTTTTAGGTTCTTTTTGCGCAGATAAAGCAGTTCTATTCACCGGTTCCACAAAGCGCTTATGCACCCATGCATGCAGGTTCTTGCCCCCAAACACACAAACCCAATTGTCCTTTTCCCCGCATAATCTAAATTTATCCCCTTCGTCGGCCTGTCCTAATATAGGGCACTGGATACCAGCGCAAGCCCTTACATTAACCGAATTTCCAGTAATAACTACAGAATGGCCTTCTATTGAGACATATTTTTTATAGACGTACGCCTTCACGTCAAGAGGCAATGAGACTTTATACCACTCATATGCCGAATCAATAACCTTCACGACAAAACCCTTGGGCAATTTTTTTAATATCTGTGAATTGATTCCCGCATCCGCCCTTAAATTTATCTCATCTTTCGTTATTTTGCCCCAAAAAGGCATATTGCCTTCGGCAAAAGCAACACAAGAACACAATACAAAAGATAAGACAACAGCTAATAATGGTTTTACCTTCATAGCCAATCTCGGCAAATGCCTTTACTTGGTTTTTGCCTTAATTTTTAAAGGGTCGGTCTTTGGAAGCCCAAAAACGTCTTCATCTTTTGACCATATTTCGGCAGATAAAAGCAGTTTCAACCTCTCTATTCTTTTAAGAACAGAACGCTTCTTGGCAGTCGCCCTCATCTTTAAACTTGGATGAACAGACATATTTATTCCTCCTACTTTTTAAGCAATTTAACAAAACAATCCTTATACCTCTGTCTTAATTTCTGCATTTGAAACTTTGCCTCATCCTTGCCGTAAGGCCCGGCTGAAATTATTATTTTACCATTCTTTTGCTCTTTTATAAAGGGATATTTATTGGCCTTGAGCCATTCTATTTCTTTGTCAGCATATCTCTGACTCTTATATACAATCAACTGGACGGCATAATTACGATTGCCTTTTTCAGGAACAGAGCTATTGACGGCCGCTTCCGGCTGGTTCAACGCCGGCGCGTCTTTAATCTCCTCGCTATTGGATGCTTGCTTTTTAACGGATTCTTTATCTGATTTCTTGAAATCATCTGCTGCGACTGTCGTATTGACGTCCTGATACATACCCTCTTCTATCTCACGATGGACAATTGCCTTGCCTCTTTTCACTCCCCAAGAAAACACAACCACGAGCGATAAAAAATATAATATGACTATGGTGATAAATATCTCCGGACTAATGTATAAACCATGGGAAAGGTCTTTGACCCTTTTTCTGCTTTTAGAATATTGCGAAAACAAATCCGACATTCCATGCCCCCTATTATTTCAATTTTACGCCTTCCTGCATCAATTGTTCCTTTACACTTAGCCGCTCCAATGCCCTTAAAAACGCCTCAACGACTTCTGGATCAAACTGGCTGGATCTCTGCCGCCATAATTCCTTCTTCGCCTCTTCCACAGTGAGACGGCTCTTATACGGCCTGTCAAAAACCATGGCCTCAAACGCATCCAAAACAGCCAAAATCCTTGCCCCTAAAGGTATTTGGTCGCCTTTAAGGCCGGAAGGATATCCGTGTCCGTCATAACGTTCATGATGATGCATAAGTATCGGTATAGCTGGTTTCAATATCTCCATATTCTTTATTAATTCCACACTTTCAACCGGATGTTTTCTAACTATTTCATATTCTTCACCGCTAAGTTTATCCTCTTTGTTCAGGATCTCAAGCGGCAAATTCATCATACTCATAACGTGTAAAAGGCCGGCATAACGAATTGCCTGAGCCTCCCGCTCAGATACACCTCCAAGTTCATCGACTATTGCCATAGCTATATCGGAAAAATATCTCAAATGCCTGTGCTGTCCTCCTATCTTTCTGGCCTCTAACGTATTTATAAGCGATGCTATCGTCCCAAGTATCACCTTTTCCTGAGCCTCGTACATCTGGAAGTTTCTTATACCCATGACTAATTGCTCGGAAAGGGTCATCATGACTTCTTGATCGGATATGTCAAATGCATCTGTTTTCTGCTTTTGGACAATAATAGCGCCTATTATATCCTCTAGGAAGAGCGGAACGGCCAATACATTTCCCTTCAATACTATTTCTCCCTGCAGAACCCTCTTTTCAACGTCCTTTAGTTCAGATATGTGCCTTCTTATCTCTGAGACCTGCCTGTTTTTTTCTCTGTCAACGCTTAATTCCAATTCGACTTCATCTGAATCCTTGTCGAACATTACGATCTTACACCTATGGGCATCTAAAATCTGGATAATAAGCAAAGAAACCTTGAGCAAAAACTCTCTTAAATTCCACGTGGAATTTATGAGCCTGTAAATAGTATGTATCGTTGACAAGGCCAACTTGTATTTTTTTATTTTATTTGCAGATCCTTTTGTGCTCATTTAACGCATACCTATCTGTCATTCCAGCCACATAATCACATACCACACGTTTCAAGGGTTGCCCTTTATTTATCTTTTCTAAAAAATGCCCGGGCATAAGCTCCGGATTATTACAATATGCCATGAAAATACACCGCAGTTTTTCTCCGTGCTCTTGGGCTATCTTTTGCACGTTAACATTTCTATATACATTGTCCATAAGGAACCGCCTTAAGTCTCTTCTATCGGCCTCCACTTGTCCGGGAAAAGACACTATCCTATCAGGCAGTTCTCTTATTGATTGAGCGTTAGTTATTTTACTTTCTAACAAGGCACCATGTAAAGAGCTTATTAATGAATCCACAAAATAATTTATAATAGCCCTGACGATATAATGTCTTAACATCTCGTTGCTTATTCTCGAATGTTTAGCCAATATGTCTTTCAAAAGCCGCAAACATAAAGGAACTGCCTCTAAAAGCCTGTCTATACTAATCAAATCCGAACGTATGGCATCGTCAATATCATGGGAATCATAGGCGATTTCATCTGCGATTTCCACTACTTGAGCCTCTAAATGAGGAGGACAATTGCCAAATTCTTCATGGTAATCTGATAAATTAGCATATCTCTTTGAATGTTTGATAATCCCCTCTCTCATCTCCCATGAGAGATTTAATCCCTGCCTGTCGATGTATCTTTCTTCCAGAACGTCGACTACGCGAAGCGCATGGATATTGTGTTCAAACCCGCCATCGTCCTTCATCAACTCGTCTAAAACATCTTCCCCTTGATGCCCAAAAGGAGTATGTCCAATATCATGGGCCAGAGCAAGGCCCTCTATTAAATCCGTATTTAACCCTAAAGCAGCGCCTATTGCCCTTGCTATTTGCGCAACCTCAAGCGTATGGGTTAATCTCGTTCTAAAATAATCGCCTTCATGGCATATGAAAACTTGGGTCTTATATTCCAATCTACGAAACGCTGCGGAATGCAATATACGTTCTCTGTCTCTCTGAAAGGCAGTTCTATAAGGATGCCGCTCTTCCGGAAACCTGCGGCCTTTTGAGTCCTTGCTAAAAACAGCATAGTTGGCAAGTCCGCATTCTAATTGCCCTACTCTACCAACAGGCATATTAGGCCTTTCCACAGGATAGTTTTTCACACAATAGTCTTTTTAATTCCTCAAGAGATTGAGAAATAACCTTTGTATCCGAAATAACCGGCATGAAATTCGTATCCCCATTCCATCGGGGAACTATATGAACATGAATATGCTGGTCTATGCCGGCGCCTGAAACCCTGCCCAAGTTCATGCCTATGTTAAAACCATCGGGAGACATTAACTGCTGTAATATAGATTTACAACGCATAACCTCATCCCACAATGCATGAAACTCCTCTCTAGAGAGTTCACTTATGTCGCTAACATGCCTTATGGGCGCAACAAGTAAATGTCCGTTATTGTATGGGAATTTATTGAGATATACCCTGACTTTCTCTGTTGAAAATAGCCACAGCTCTGATCTCTCATCGCAAAAAACACATTTTTTATCCCTATTGTCAATCGAAGAGGAAACATAAGCATGCCTCCACGGCGCCCATAAGATATCACTCATCTTCCACCTCTATTTCAAAGATCTCCCCTTTTACATCGCCGTTATCAACAGTAAGAATACCATAACTGTTTACTAAACTAAAAACCTTATCCACAGCTGCCCCCGGATTGAAAAAATAGATTCCGTCTATTTCCTCTGCCATTGGCGTATGAGTATGTCCAAAAACAATGCAACGCACGTCCCCATTGAAAAGGCGCTTGAGTCTGTCTATTATACCTGCAGGAGCGCCCGCACCATGAGAAAGCCCTATTTTAACTCCCTCAACCTCATGTATAAGATGTTCAGGCAAAGTCCCTCTTAATTCCATATCCATATTACCGCAAACCGCCTTCACAGGAGCAATCTCACGCAACTGATCCAATATCTTAGGCGAGATAATATCCCCGGCGTGAAAAACCAAATCAACACCTTTTAGCCCGTCAATAACCGCCTTCGGAAGGCTTGGGCGCTTCATTGTCTGAACATGCGTATCTGAAACTACTCCTATTTTCACCATACAATCTCCCCCAAATTATGGACTTCAAATAAATAATTAATCACGTCAACTCCCCAAAGCCAAATTTTCTTTTGTTTTGCAATCACCTTTACAGGCGAAGAAAACTGTAGTTTAGATATTGCTATGACTCTATGCAATTCCAAACCCTGCGTCATTTCCACCAGCTCAAACATATCATCTTCTGTCCATTGCGGCTTAAACATAAATGCCCATTTGAAACCTCTTTTCATAACAGCAATACACAATCCATTTTCACAAACGATATTATCTACTTCATAGAATCTGTGTTTTTTACCGTCTATCAATAATATAAACTGCTCGGAAAAGGACTTAAACAAATGTATTAGCCGCTTATTTACATCAACTGATTCCTTTTCAATAAAGGTGGCTATTTCCCTTCTTAAAATGTATTCTGCGCGCGCAAATTCTGAATCAGGGTCTATGTTCACGCGCTCTACTCTATAACGATAGACATGCTTTAGCCAAAATGCGAAAAGTTCATCTTGAAAAAAGAGATTGTCGTGGTCTTTATATACAATACCCTTGCGTCTTAAAACATCTAGTTTATGAAGAAGATGGTTCCTTTTCCAATTAAACCGCTTGTGCATATTTTCTATATTAGATTCCTTGCTGGTCGCCAACAAAAACACAGGCATTGACGGCCCGTGAGGCCCGTCGCTTAAGGCAGAAGATTGAGACCAAAAATGTTGATATAAAATTCCATAAGGCGAAAAAACCAATTTATAAACGGCTTGAATAAGACAGTGCCAAAGGTCCTTTTCTCTATTGTTTATTGAAACCATTTCATCACAGATTAACCTTATATAAAAAGGATTTCCCCCTGTTAAGGCCAGTATGAACTTTGTAATATTAGCAGGCGCGTGTTCAGGAAGGAGAGAACAAACGTAATCCCTTCCGGCGTCTAATTTCAAAGGCTCAACTTCCACTCTCTCAAAGTTTCCAAACAATAAGGATAGGTCTGAATCCAGAATCTCTTTTGCCCTTCTTATGTTTGAACTGGTCAAAATAAACATAATCTCTTTCTTTGAGATAATTTCTCTTGATAAAAGTTCAAATATCAAGCCCTGCCCGGAAAAATCCTCCAGCGCCTCAAAATTTTCAAACGCAAGC
>Ga0256914_1002414_pt1 | contig 15633 bp, 15 predicted proteins | sample HulkmetaG_FD_191571 | JGI IMG/M metagenome (GOLD analysis project Ga0256914, IMG submission 191571) | Hydrothermal chimney microbial communities from Main Endeavour vent field at the Juan de Fuca Ridge, Pacific Ocean - Hulk | ecosystem: Environmental > Aquatic > Marine > Hydrothermal vents ... | reverse complement strand
TCCTCCGTTTGGCAACTTACTGATAGAGACGCCGTGTGTGAACTGTGGTCAGTGTATAATGAATTGTCCTACCGGTGCTCTGAAAGAAAGGGACGATACCGACCTCGTTTGGGAGGCACTTTCGGATCCTGACAAGTATGTGGTGGTCTCCACTGCACCGGCGATAAGGGCGTCCATGGGTGAGCTCTTTGGACTGCCTGCAGGGACATTCGTCAGGGGGAAGGTTGCGACTGCTCTGAGAATGCTTGGGTTTAAGAAGATATTTGACACCAACTTTTCTGCTGACCTCACGATAGTGGAGGAGGCAAACGAGCTGCTGGATAGGGTGAAAAACGGTGGAGTGCTGCCGATGACCACATCTTGCTGTCCGGGTTGGATAAAGTATGTGGAGGAGTACTATCCTGAGTTTATACCAAATGTCTCTACATGTAAGTCGCCTCAACAGATGATAGGGGCTGTCGTAAAGACATACTTTGCAGAGGTTTCCGGCATACCCAAGGAGAAGATATTCCATGTATCTGTGATGCCGTGTACAGCCAAGAAGTACGAGGCGGACAGGCCTGAGATGAAGTCCAGCGGGGTAAAAGATGTGGATGTGGTCCTCACGACGAGGGAGCTTGCAAGGATGATAAAGCAGGCAGGTATAGACTTTGTTAATCTGCCGGATTCCGATTACGATGTGCCTCTGGGTGACTACAGTGGTGCGGCTACTATCTTTGGTGTAACCGGGGGCGTTATGGAGGCAGCGTTAAGGAGTGCTTACGACATGCTAACGGGTAAGACGCTGACCGAGGTAGAGTTTAAACCGGTTAGAGGGCTGGAAGGTATAAGGGCTGCCGAGGTAGATGTCGACGGTCTAAAGGTTAAGGTGGCGGTTGCACACACACTTGGAAAGGCAAAGGAGCTTCTCGATAAGGTAAAGGCTGGAGAGATAGAGGTGCACTTCATCGAGGTTATGGCGTGTCCCGGTGGCTGTATAGGGGGTGGTGGTCAGGCAATACCCACCACTGACGAGATAAGAAAGGCAAGGATAAATGCGCTTTACAAGGACGATTCTGAGAGAAAGATAAGAAAGTCGCACGAGAACCCCCACATCAAGGAGTTGTATGACAAATTCCTTGGTGAGCCGGGTAGCGAAAAGGCACATCACTTGTTGCACACCCACTACACACAGAGACCTTTGTGGGAGAAGGTGAAGGCTGTATAGATTTAACGAAAGTCCTACAACTTAATATAGTTGGTTTACCTGAGGTGAAGGGGTCCTGACACCGAGGGAAACGGCTGCTGAAAGGTGAAATTTTGTCGTATGCCCGGGTTTATTTCAGGACCCGGGCATAAATTTTTAAGGGGGTGATAGAGTGAAGAGGGTGAAGTTTATTACTTACGCAGGAGTTCTCCTTGCCGTTGCTGCACTGTTTCCGGGGTTGCACCTACCTCAGTACATTACTGGTCCTGTCGTTAACTTTACCATAATCCTTGCAACATTCGTTCTTGGCACTGTTGGTGGGGTGACTATAGGGTGTTTGACGCCGTGGATAGCTTTTATCTCAGGGCTTATGCCGGTTGCCTTTCTGCCACCCATAATAATGGTTGGAAACGGCGTTTATGCACTCAGCTACGGGCTGTTGAAGAGGTTTGGACTCAGAGGTATGTTTTTGGGTGTGGGTATTGGTGCGTTCTTGAAGTTTCTGTTTCTTTCCTATGCTGTGACACACATAGTTCATGCACCTCCTAAACTCGTGCAGATGCTGTCTCTACCGCAGCTGTTTACCGCTCTCGTCGGTGGTGTGGTTGCGGTTCTCGTGGTAAAGAGTGGTTACATAAAGGGGGATGTGCTGAAATGAGAAGACTGGGAGTGGTTGGAATAGTCATCGAGAATAGGGAAAGGCAAGCTCCAAAGGTGAACGAGATCCTTACCAGCTATGGAGACATCATAGTTGGCAGGTTGGGACTACCTTACAGAGAAAGGGGTGTAAGTGTAATTGCACTTATAGTCGATGGAAGCAATGACAGGATAGGAGCACTGACAGGTAAACTCGGCATGATAGAAGGTGTGAAGGTAAGGTACGCACTGAGCAAGGAGAGATGAAGGACTACAGGGTTGAAAAGGATCTACTTGGTGAGGTGCAGGTGCCGAAGGATGCATACTGGGGAGTACACACCCAGAGGGCTCTGGGCAACTTTCCGGTGAGCGGCGTCAGGGTGAGATTGGAACTTATAAAGGCTATGGCTATGGTGAAGAAGGCGTGCTGTGAGGCGAACAGGGAGCTGGGGTATATGGATGATAAAAAGGCGTGGGCTGTGTCCGTTGCCTGCAATGAGGTGATAGAGGGAGCGTTTGACGACCAGTTTCCCTTGGACGCCTTTCAGGGTGGTGCAGGGACATCTGTTAACATGAATGTCAATGAGGTTATAGCGAACCGTGCCATAGAGTTGCTTGGTGGTGTTAAGGGTGATTACGAGATAGTGCACCCCATAGAGGATGTTAATCTGCATCAATCTACGAACGACACATTCCCGACGGCTGTTAAGGTGGCAACTATATACAAGCTTAGGGAGTTGAGCGGGGCTATTGCCCGCCTTCAGGGGGCTTTTCAGAGGAAGGAGAAGGAGTTTGCCTCCATCGTAAAGATGGGAAGGACGGAGCTTCAGGAAGCTGTTCCCATGACGCTTGGTGCAGAGTTTTCTGCCTTTGCTGAAGCCATATCCCGTGATAGGTGGAGGACTTTCAAGTGTGAGGAGAGGTTGAGAGTCGTCAACATAGGAGGGACTGCCATAGGGACTGGTATAACAGCACCTAAGGACTACATCTTTTTGGTCATAGAGAAGCTGCGGGAGGTTACCGGTCTTGGGTTGGCACGGGGCGAGAATCTCGTCGGTGAGACTGCAAATGTGGACCCGTTCGTTGAGGTCTCTGGGATAATAAACGCCCATGTTAGCAACCTGATCAAGGTGTCCAACGATCTGAGGCTCATGAACCTGCTCAAGGAGGTCAGGTTGCCCTCAGTTCAGGCTGGTTCGTCCATCATGCCGGGTAAGGTGAACCCGGTTATACTCGAAAGCGTCATGCAGGTTGGTTTCTGGTGCTCTGCTTCTGATACCGTTATATCTCAGGTTGCCTCCCGTGGCAGTTTCCAGATAAATGAGTTTCTGCCATTGCTTGCGCACACCATCATATCCTCCATGGACATGCTCGTGAGGACGAACGAGATGTTTGCCAGGCATGTGGAGGGTGTAATCCCCGACGCCGAGCATTGCATCGGATATGTGAATGAAAGCACGAGTATAATTACTGCTTTTCTGCCGTACATCGGCTACCAGAAGGCAGAAGAGCTCGTGAACGAGTTTAGGAGCACCGGGATAACGGTTAGCTTCAGGGAGTTTTTAAACGCCAGACTTGGGCGGGATTTCGTTGATGGGGTTTTGTCCCCTTACAGGTTGACATCGTTGGGTCACAGGAGGTTGAAGAGATGAACAGTACTCCCAAAGCAAACAGGTTGCACATCGCTTTGTTTGGCAGGGCAAATGTGGGTAAGTCCAGCTTCCTGAACCTCGTTGCGGGGCAAGATGTTGCTATCACATCTCCCATTGCTGGAACGACTACAGATGTGGTTGAGAAGTCGATGGAGCTTTTGCCTGTGGGGCCTGTTGTTTTTATGGATACGGGTGGTGTTGACGACAGTACACCCCTTGCCGAGCTGAGATACAAGAAGACATCGTCTGTGTTTAATCGTGCAGATGTGTCTGTGCTGGTGGTTGAACCCGATGTGTGGACTGAGTATGAGGAGAGGATCGTTTCGGAGGTAAGGAGGCGGGGGATACCCATTGCGGCTGTTGTGAACAAGATCGATTTGCGAAGGCCTTCCAATGATTTTCTTTCGCTTTTGGATAGGTATGTGGACGAGGTCATAACCGTTTGCAGTTTGGACTTCAACGGCCGAGATAAGTATGTTGGGCAGCTGAAGGGTTTTCTTCTCAGGAACGCACCAGCAGACTTTCTGCAGCCACCTCCTTTGATAGGGGACCTGCTCCCTTCGGGTGGTTTGGCAGTCCTCGTTGTCCCTATAGACTTGGAGGCTCCAAAGGGGAGGCTGATCTTACCTCAGGTGCAGACGATAAGAGATGTGCTTGACAACGATGCCATGGTGGTGGTCGTTAAGGAGAGGGAGCTGGCTTACCTGTTGGGTCTGCTTAAAAGACCTCCGGACATAGTTGTCTGTGATTCTCAAGTGGTGCTTAAGATGTGTGCAGACACGCCCAAGGAGGTTCCCTGCACTACATTTTCCATACTGTTTTCTCGCTACAAGGGAAATCTCGTGGAGCAGGCTCGAGGGGTAGCGCACATCGAGGAGCTCAAGCCGGGGGACAAGGTCCTCATTGCGGAGGCGTGTTCGCACCACCCTTTGGAGGACGACATAGGCAGGGTGAAGATACCCAGATGGCTCAGGCAGTATGTCGGTATGGATCTGGTGGTAGATGTGTATGCAGGTAGGGATTATCCGGACAACTTGAAGGACTACAAACTGGTTATCCACTGTGGAGGGTGTATGCTCAACCGTAGAGAGATGCTGAGCAGGATACAGATGGCGTTGGACTCTGGCGTCCCGATTACCAATTACGGGGTGTGCATATCCTTCCTTCAGGGTGTTATCCGGAGAACTCTGGCTCCCTTCCCTGCTGCGCTGATGGCTTTTGAGGAGGAACTGAAAAAAATTGAGGAAAGGGGTGCTTTTGATGACTTTGTCCGTGAAGGAAAGGGATTGGATGAGTAGGGTGATCAAGGAGGACGAGATTAGAAGGTACATGCAGGGGGATACAGACTTCATAGACGACGAGGAGATATGGAGTAAACTTCTGTCCAACAGAAATCCGGACAGAAAGTGGATAGAGGATATACTGCAAAAGTCTCTTGCAGTAGAGACCCTTACGCCTGACGAAACTGCTGCACTGCTGAATGTGGAAGACCCCGAGCTGTGGGATGAGATGTTCAGGGTTGCTGGTGAGGTAAAGAAGAAGGTGTATGACAACAGGATAGTCACATTTGCGCCGCTGTACTGTAGTAATTACTGTGTGAATAACTGTCTGTATTGTGGCTTCAGGAGGGAGAATCTGAAGGAGAAGAGGCGTAGGTTGACCTTGGAGGAGGTGAAGGAAGAGGTTTCTGTACTTGCAGGTGAGATAGGGCACAAGAGGTTGATCGTCGTCTACGGGGAGCACCCGCTTTCTGACGCTCGTTACATTGCTGACACGATTGAGGCGATATACAGCGTCAAAGTGCCCACCCGCAACGGTTTGGGTCAAATAAGGAGGGTAAATGTGAACGCTGCCCCCATGTCCATAGAAGACCTAAGGATGCTGAGGGATGTCGGTATAGGAACGTATCAGGTATTTCAGGAAACTTACAACCACGACCTCTACGCAAAGGTGCACCCGAAAGGTACCATAAAGCACGACTACAGGTGGAGGCTTTACTGTATGCATCGGGCACTTGAAGCTGGGATAGACGATGTTGCTATAGGGGTACTGTTTGGATTGTACGACTGGCGATTTGAGGTGATGGGGCTTTTGTATCACGCCAGAGAGTTGGAGAGACAATTTGACGGCATAGGACCGCACACGATTTCTTTTCCGAGGTTGATGCCGGCTGCAGAGGCGCCTTTCGTCCAGGAGACGAGGTATAAAGTCTCAGATGAGGACTTCAAGAAGATCATTACCGTTTTGAGACTGGCGGTGCCTTATACGGGGCTGATATTAACGGCTCGTGAGAGGGCAGAGGTGCGCAGAGAGGTCATGCCTCTCGGCATAACACAGACAGATGCTTCTACCAAGATAGGCATAGGTGCTTACAGCGATGGTTCTGAGAATCAGGAGATAGACAGGCAGCAGTTCATAATAGGAGATCCAAGGAGCCTTGATGAGGTGATAAGAGAACTTGCAGAGATGGGTTACATCACCTCTTTCTGCACGGCTGGGTACAGGTGTGGAAGAACGGGTGATAGGATTATGAAGCTTCTGCGGAGTGGAAAAGAGGGGAAGTTCTGCAAACTGAACGCAATACTCACATTCAGAGAGTGGTTGGACGACTTTGCGAGTGAGGAGACTAAGAAGGTCGGGGAAAAGGTCATAGAGAGTGAGATTGAAGAGGTAAAGGCAGGCATACCTGACAATTACCCGCAGGCGGTGTTTGACGAATTGCTCAAGTACTACGAGAGGATAAAAAATGGGGAGAGAGATCTGTACTTTTAGCGATTTTTACAGGCTTTCTGCTGAGATTAAACGGAAGTACGGCATTGGCATCCAGCTCGTCGAAGTCATCGGCAATAGGTGGTCCTTTCTTGCAGGTGAATCCGACGAGGAGAGTTTTTTACCACCTAAGCGTGTTCGGGTAGGGAGACGGTTTGGCGTGGTTTCAGCTCAGTGGGAGCTACTTCCCGACTTTGAGAAGGAGAGGATACTGGCGTTGGTGAAGCGATATGACGAGAGATGAGCTGTTGTACTATCTTGGAAGTGTGCGTGAAGGAGAGTTGTACGGATTGTTTAAGGCGGCAGACATCGTTCGCAGGAGATACTGCGGTGATGAGGTGCACTTGAGGGGCATTGTGGAGTTTTCAAATTACTGCGTGAGAAACTGCCTGTACTGTGGTTTGAGGAGAGGCAACGATAAGCTACGGAGATACAGGATGGGAGTAGATGAGGTTTACGAGGTTGCTAAGCGTGCTGCGGGTGCTGGTTTGAAGACGATTGTCCTTCAGTCGGGTGAAGATCCTTATTATACTTTGAGTGAGCTCTGCGAGATGGTGGAGCGCATAAAGGGGTTAGATGTTGCTGTCACGCTCTCGATAGGCGAGAGGAGTTATCAGGACTACCGGGCTTTGAGGCTTGCAGGTGCAGACAGGTACCTGCTGAAGTTCGAGACTTCTGACGAGAGGCTTTACGCCCTTTTAAAGCCAGACTCCTCTTATGCAAATAGATTCAAGTGTCTGGAGCACCTTTCGAGTCTGGGGTATCAGGTGGGAGCAGGCAACATGGTGGGTTTGCCTTATCAGTCGCTGGACAGCCTTGCCGATGACATTTTGCTCTTTGAAGAGTTGGAGCTTGACATGGTGGGCATAGGCCCTTTTATACCACATCCCGATACGCCGCTTGGGGGTTTTGACTGTGGCAAGATCGTTGCCACGCTGAAGGTCGTTGCACTAACCAGGATTCTCACGAGGAATGCCCACATACCTGCAACGACTGCCGTGGCTACGGTGGACCCTGAAGGCAGAAGAAAGGCACTGTGCTGTGGTGCGAATGTTGTAATGCCGAATGTCACTCCCCCCGTTTATGCAAGTGATTACAGGATCTACCCTAAGAGAGCAAGGTGGGAGGATTCGGTTACGAAAGCCAAGGGGCTCGTTTGCTCTCTCGGAAGGAGTGTTGGCAGAGGGTATGGTGATACTCTGAAGGAGCGGGGGCGTAAGGAAGGTTTTACGCCCCCATGAGGACTTACTGGAGCATACCCCTTTCGTTCGGAGAGTTTATTATTTGGTTGAACTCCTCAAGTGATAAGTACTGTGGTGTATAGGTGCCGCCTTCTCTTTTGATTAGCTTTATAAACGCTCTTAGGTGGTTTCTTGATGCCTTCATGAGATTCTTGTAGACCATTTGTATGTCTTTGTTGTCCGTGTTTTTGAGGTGCTCCTGCAGGTCTTTTATGTCTAACTCTTCCACCATTGCCCCTACCTTCAGGGCTTCTAATAGAGATGTGCTTCCCTTCTGTACGAGCTTGTCGTATATCTCTTGGAGCTTTTTGCTCTCAAACACTCCCGTTTCGTCTTTTGTTGCCTCGACGGGGTCCTTTATCCCGTACTTTTGCATGAGCATCTTTACTGCATTTGTGTGTGTCTGTTCAGCTTTTGCGATGTTGGAGAATATCCTCAGATTCCACTTCTTGTAGAGTGTGAGGTAGACATCCTTTGCGAGCTTTTCCTCTTCCCGCATCTGCACTATGCCGGCTTTTTCGTTCTTGTCTATGGTCTGTTTGGGAAGCTTGTTTATCGCTTCTTGCATCATAGTGCCACTCTGGTGTTGGCCGCTACCACCATTCCCCTGTCCGTGATGTTGACCGCCACCGTTTCCTTGCCCCTGATGTTGACTGCCACCGTTTCCTTGCCCCTGATGCTGGCCGCCGCCACTTCCGTGCATGTTCCCTTCGTTTTGGTTGTTCTGGGGAGTTGCAGGGTGTTGCTGATGTTGTCCTTGCCCTCCTTGGTGGCAGTTTCCCTGACACGCATACACGGCGTTGGACACAGCAAACATACTCACGAGCGCAACAATCGTCACTATTCCTATTACTTTCCAGCTTCTCTTCATGGCTTCCACCTCCAGTATGTTTTGAAACTCTTTTGTTACCTTAGACAAACTACATCCCCCTTTGCGTGACAGAAAACGGTCTCGTGGAAATCCCTTTCCTTTTCACCTCCTTTTGTGGGTCTGTCCTCATTGATATACTCGGAAGTTTGCTTCTAATTTATTAGTGATTAATTTCTCATATGTAATTCGGAAAATGCACCCCAACCTTTATTACCTTTTACCAAAAGGTATCCGATTCCATATCCTTTCGTGCACAAAGTAGAGGATTATCTTCGTGGTGAACTCGAACAATCCTGCGATGGTTGCAAGTTTGAGTTTCCCGAAAAACAGGTATATTATCAGAATTGTAGTAATAGTTCCAAGCAATCTCCATGAGATTGCTTTCAGAAGAGAGCGTAGCCTTGTTTCCTCCATCGTTCGTGTAGTCCTTTCGATAGTCTTTAAAGTATTATACTACTTTTGCTTTTGCTGTTCAAATGTGGTTCGGTATTTGTGGTATAATCTTTCGGAGAATCTTGTGGGGAGGGATTGGGATTGATGGAAGATGTGAATGGACTTTTGAAGAAAGCGGGAGAGCCTTCCAGTGATGCACTCAGGCTGCACCCTTTGTACAGAGGCAAGATCCAGATGGTGCCGAAGGTTCCTGTCAGACATTTGAGCGACTTCGCCGTGTGGTACACCCCCGGAGTAGCAGCCGTCTCAAAGGCCATACAGCAGGAGAAAGGTAAAGTTTACGAGTACACCAACAGGGCAAACACCATTGCAATTGTGTCCGATGGCACGAGGGTACTGGGCCTTGGAAATGTGGGGCCAGAGGCAGCTATCCCTGTTATGGAGGGTAAGGCGTTGATCTTTAAGTATCTGGGTGGTGTAGATGCCATTCCTGTGTGTGTTTCCGCCACCGGTGTGGACGATTTGGTCTCTTTGTGCAAGTGGATCTCGCCATCGTTTGGGGGTATAAATCTTGAGGACATAGAAAGTCCAAAGTGTTTTTACCTCTTGGATAGGCTGAGAAGAGAACTTGACATACCGGTTTTCCACGACGATCAGCAGGGCACAGCGGTCGTTGTGCTTGCCGGACTGAAGAATGCCCTTAGGGTCGTAGGTAAGAGTTTAGAGGAAGTGAAGGTTGCAATGGTGGGTATGGGTGCTGCGAATGTTGCCAACCTTAGGCTAATGCTGAAGGCGGGCGTTCGCATAGAGAATGTTGTTGCTTGTGATGTTAAAGGTATCATAACGGAGGATAGGGCATCGGAGTTCCCCCAAGACAGCGTTTTGCACGATTTGGCTACTATGAGCAATGCCGAAGGAAAGACGGGTGGTATAAAGGAGGCTCTTCAGGGAGCTGATGTTTGTATTGCCTTTTCCAGACCTGGACCCAACACGATACTGCCCGGGTGGATCTCTGCGATGAACGACGACGCAATAGTGTTTGCGTGTGCAAACCCCGTTCCTGAGGTGTGGCCTTGGGATGCAGTGGAGAATGGTGCAAAGGTCGTGGCTACTGGGAGGAGTGACTTCCCAAATCAGGTGAATAACTCTCTTGGATTTCCGGCTATATTTAGAGGTGCGCTGGATGTGAGGGCTAAAAAGATAACAGAGGAGATGTGCATAGCCGCTGCAGACGCAATTGCGGACTTTGCCTGTGCTCGTGGGCTTGACGAGAATCACATAGTTCCAACCATGGAGGACGAGGAGATGTATGTTCGGGAGGCTGTTGCAGTTGCAAAGATGGCAATTGAGCAGGGAGTGGCAGCGCTTTCGATGAGTGATGAAGAGCTTCTAAGGGTTGTAGAGCAAAACATAAGGAGGGGTAAGGAGCTTACAGAGAGGGTGACATAGGAGGGCTAACCCTCCTATGCGTTTTTCCTCTTCTTTGCGTCGAGTATATTTATTGCGTTTATGACCGCTTCAACGGACGCAAGTATAATGTCATCTTTTGCTGCGTGTGAGCTTGCCGTTATGCCGTTTTCCTCTATCTCCACATACACATCGCCAAGGGCGTCGGAGCCACCGGTGACTGCTTCTATAGAGAATTCCTTTAATCTGAAGTTGATGTGCTCCTTTAACAGGCTTCTTATGGTGTTCAGAGATGCATCTACCGGGCCCTTGCCTATACCTGCCCCTGTGTACTCTTTCCCGTCCACGAGTAGAGAGACGGTAGATGTTGCTTTGATATTGTTCCCTACCACGGTCGTTATACCCTTCAGGAGGACACGAGGTTTTATCTGGGCTTCTTTCCCGTTCTGGGGCTCGAACTGTTCTTTGAGCTTAAACTTTTGTATCTTTCCTGAGGCGGTCATTGGGAAGCTGTCAACGAACTTTATCACGCTGGGGACCTTGAAGTCTGCAAACCTCTCTTTGCAGAAGGTCCTTATCTCCTCTTCAGTTGGTTTCTGTCCGTCCTTTGGTATTATGAAGGCGGCAACCTGCTCCCCGTACTTTTTGTCTGGTATGCCTACTACCTGTGCTTCCTTTACCTTCGGGTGCTCGAGGAGTAGCTCTTCTATCTCACGAGGAGAGATGTTCTCTCCGCCTCGTATGATTATGTCTTTAGACCTCCCCGTTATTCTCACGTATCCGTCTTCGTCCATTACGCCGATGTCACCCGTGTGGAGCCACCCCTCTTCGTCTATGACCTTTCTCGTTGCTCGTGGTTCCTTGTAGTATCCCTTCATTACATTGTATCCCCTCGTGCACACCTCTCCGGGTGTGTTTACGGGGCAGATCTCTCCTGTGTAGAGGTCTGCGATCTTTACCTCTACATGTGCCATAGGTTTGCCCACCGTGTTTACCCTGTGTTCTAAGGAGTCGTTTGTTTCAGTCATGGTTACCCCGGGAGACGCTTCAGTCAGCCCGTAGGTTATCACTACCTCACTCATGTTCATCTCGGTGTTTACCCGTTTCATTACCTCGACTGGACATGTAGCTCCTGCCATTATTCCGGTTCTGAGACTCTTTAGGTTAAACTTTTTGAAGTCTGGGTGGTTCAGCATATTTATGAACATCGTTGGAACTCCGTGAACGGCCGTGCAGCGCTCTTTTTCTATCGTTTTGAGTGTGATCTCGGTGTCGAATGCGGGAGCTGGTAACACTGATGTTGCGCCGTGCGTGGTGCATGCCAGTACGCCGAGCACCATTCCGAAGCAGTGGAACAGAGGCACCGGTATGCAGAGTCTGTCTTTGCTGGTGAATCTCATGTGCTCTCCTATGTCGTAGGCGTTGTTTACGAGGTTGTGGTGCGTCAGCATGACCCCTTTGGGGAATCCAGTTGTCCCACTCGTAAACTGGATGTTTGCCACATCGTCGAACTTTACTTTTGACTTTATGAAGTTGTAGTCCTCATCTGGGTAATCCATCTGAAGGATTTCGTTGAATGTGAACATACCTTCGAGCTTCTTCTCACTCAAGTGTATGACATTCTTCAGGTTTGGGAAGCTCTTGCTATTTAACTCTCCGGGTTTGGAGTTCTTTAGTTCTGGCACCAACTCGTAAACCATGCTGGCATACTTCAGGTTTCTGTACTCGTCCTCTATTATCAGTGTGGAGCTCTCCGACTTCTGGATTACATACTCGAAATCCCTGGTTTTGAATGCTGAGTTTACATTCACCAGAATGGCGCCGATCTTCATGCATGCCATCATTACTATTACCCACTCAGCGTTGTTGGTGGACCACAGAGCTACTCTATCCCCCTTCTTTACCCCTATACTCAGCAAACCCTTTGCAAAGCTGTCCACTACCTCGTTCAGCTCCTTGTAGGTGTATCTCTTGTTCTGGTGGGAGGAGACCAGAGCTTCGTTGTCGGGATAGTTCTTCACGGCTAACTCGAAGTCTTCACCTATTGTCCTACCTATCAGAGGGAAACTCCCCAGCCCGTGAAGGTAGCTTTTTTCGAGTTTCATGCACCATCACACCCCTTTCTTTAATAAATATTAGGCGTGATTATATAACAAAAGGTTTCCTCTGTCAAATAGGTTTCCGAGGTGATTTTGTTTTGCGTTGAATACGCTGCAGCGGAGGGGAATCGGAGTTGGTGTAGAACCCACTTCGGGTATGTGCTAAAATAAGGTTAAAAATTTCACTTGGAGGGGTGGGGTCGGTGAGGAAGTCTCTGTTCGTTGCGGTTGTTGTTTTGGTGGTGTTTTCTGTGAGTTTGTGGGCTTTTGCCGGAAACATCAAAAGCGTTGGGAAGTTGCTTGAGGAGGCCAAGAAGGTAGTTCACGAGATTAGCGTTGGTGAGGCTTACAGGGAGTATTACCCCAAGATTGGAAAGGGTGTAGTTTTCATCGATGTGAGGAGTATGGACGAGGTGAGGAAGTACGGCTATATACCGGGTGCAGAGCTTATACCCCGTGGGTTTCTCGAGTTTGCGATAGGCAGGTTGTTGCCGAACGGTGACGAGGGAATTACGATAGTGGTTTACTGTCAGACAGGTAAGAGGTCTCTGCTCTCTGCCAAGACATTGAAGGACATGGGTTACAGCAGGGTTCTTAGCATGAGGGGTGGATTTCTGAAGTGGCGTGCAAAGGGCTATCCCGTAAAACATCTGCCTTGATATTTTTCTGTCTTTGTCCTATAATCTCAGGGGGAGGTGGATAATTGGGAGTTTTAGCGCTGTCCATTGCTCTTTCTGCTTTCCTTTCATTGCTGGTTGTTGGGGCGAGTAAGTATAAGAAGAGCTCGTTATCGTTTGTTGAGGAGTTTGGTATTTTTGTAGCTTTTCTGGTGGTGGTTGTTCTCGAAGGGTGGGCTTCTACCCCTCTACTAAAGGCTGTGGTTGTTGGCAGCTTTGCCTTTTACCTCATCGGTCTTTCGATTGCGAATAACCTGCTTTCGTGGAGAGTTGGCCTGCTTTTGGAGTTCGTGGTTGCCCTTTTGCTTACGAGGTATGGCTTGAGGGTGGACTTTATCCTTGGATTTGATGGCAGCTTCCACTATCTTGGTTGGTATAGTGTGCCTATATCGGTGTTGTGGGTGGTGCTGGTCTCCAATTCCATAAAGTTTCTCGACGGGGTTGAGGGTGTAGCGAGTGGGATCATCATCATCAGTGCGATCACCTTCTACTTCGTTGCATATTTTCAACATCAGTCGCTTTATAGCGCCATGAATCTGAGCTTGATCATCATTGGACTTCTGGCCGGCAGGTTCAATAAGACATTTTCTCAGTGGGGCAGCCTTGGGGGTGGCTTGAGCAGTTTCTTCGGTTTCTTGCTCTCTGCTATAACGATTATGGGTGTGATGAAGAGGACGGCATTCCTCACACTGTTCGTCCCTTTGCTTATCCTGGGTGTGCCGATACTTAACACTTCGTACAGGCTGGCGGTCTCTTGGAGCACGGGCAGGGCTAAAGATCTTTATTACAAGTTCATAGACATGGGTTTGGGACACAAGCAGGTTTTGTTGTTCATATATCTCTTTAACATATATCTGTGTGGCATAGCCCTTTTCCTTGTGATCGGTAGTAGCACTGGGGTGGGATTGTCGCTTCTGCTATCCTCGTTTTTCTTCGTGAAGCTCGTGGAAGTAGTTTTGAGGAGAAAGCGCTCTCGGAGGGAGTTTTTAAGGGGAAGTGTGAGCTGTTTTGGTGTGAGAATAGATAGCGTTTCCCTCTCGGGTGCGGTTAGCAAGGTGCTGGGTTTTATCTCTGAGGGTGGTGGACTCCATCAGGTCGTCACGCTCAACAGTCTTGGTGTGCTTGATGCAAGGAAGGACAAGGAGTTCAAGGAGATTGTGAATGGAGCAGATCTCGTTGTTCCAGACGGTATAGGGGTCGTCTGGGGTGCAAGGGCGCTGGGGTACATGCTTCCGGAGAAGGTTGCAGGTATAGAGCTTTCCACCGAACTGATAAAGCTTTCGGGGAGCAAAAGGTACACCGTCTACCTGCTTGGTTCTAAGCCTGGAGTTGCAGAGAAGGCTCGAAAGAGGTTGATGGATGTGTATCCTGATGCGGCGATCGTGGGAACCCACCACGGTTACCTCGGTGATGGGTTGGATGAGGAGGTCATAGAGGATATAAACTCTAAAGGTGTGGACCTTCTTCTGGTCGGCATGGGAATGCCGAAGCAGGAGAGGTGGATTTACAAAAACAAGAATAGGCTTGCCGTTAAGGTTGCCATTGGGATTGGTGGTAGCATAGATGTGTGGGCGGGCGTTTCAAAGAGGGCGCCAAGAGTCTTTGTGAAGACGGGGTTGGAGTGGTTATACAGGTTGATGAGTGAACCGTGGAGGTATCGGAGGATTTTGAGACTCTCTTTGTTTGCCCTTCTCGTTTTCAGAGAGGCTATGTGGGGGAAAAAGTGAAAGAAGTGCTCAGCTTGAGGGTGGGTGATGTGCTTACCCTAAAGAAGCCTCATCCATGTGGAAGCTACGATTGGCAGGTTTCCAGAGTAGGTGCTGATGTGGGTTTGATATGTCTGGGGTGTGGAAGGAGGATAATGGTCCCTCGTTATAGGCTTAGAAAGATGGTGAAAAAGGTCAACGGCGTTGAATATAAGTATAGTGGTTGAGGGTAAGGTCCGTTCGGGTTTTTTGAGAGATGGCATAGCCGAGTATACCAAGAGGTTGACCCCGTATCTAAGGGTAAGGCTCTCCGAGGTGAGAAGGCTCTCTCTGGACAGGAAGAAAGAAGGTAGGTTGTATGTGTGCATGGACAGAAGGGGCAGAGCAGTTGACTCCGTGTCCTTTGCAGACTGGCTTGTTAGCTCTGCAAATACGGGGGTTAAAGAGATCGTCTTTCTCGTTGGTGGGATTTACGGGATACCGGACGAGATTCTCTCTGTTGCAGACGAAGTGTTTTCCCTTTCTAACATGACATTTACACACGAGTTTGCGGTTCTGATCCTATTGGAACAGCTTTACAGGGCAGTGAAGATCTCGAGAAAGGAGCCGTATCACTATTAGAGTTCCAACGGTTCTGGTTGTAGGAGATGTTATGCTCGATCAGTTTATATGGGGAGATGTGCATCGGATATCGCCGGAGGCACCGGTGCCGGTTTTCAGCATGCGGGAGGAGACATTTGTTGCTGGTGGTGCCTCTAATGTAGCGAGGAATGTCGTTTCGCTTGGGGGAAGGGCTATAGTGGTTGGCGTCATAGGTGAAGACCATTACGGGAAGTTGTTTAAAGAGACGCTTCTTGGTAGTGGAATAGACACCTCGTACCTGATTGAGTACGCTGAGATGCATACAACTCTGAAGACAAGGATAGTGGCAAGGGGGCAGCAGTTACTAAGAGTTGATAGGGAAAGTGTGCTGTCAGATGGCAGAGTTGCTGCAGA
>Ga0256914_1002413_pt1 | contig 15635 bp, 9 predicted proteins | sample HulkmetaG_FD_191571 | JGI IMG/M metagenome (GOLD analysis project Ga0256914, IMG submission 191571) | Hydrothermal chimney microbial communities from Main Endeavour vent field at the Juan de Fuca Ridge, Pacific Ocean - Hulk | ecosystem: Environmental > Aquatic > Marine > Hydrothermal vents ... | reverse complement strand
ATCAATACAATTTCAATTAACAATAAAATAGCAGTATATTTTTGATATATTTATAAGATTTACTTTGGAAGAAAAAAAGAGTATTAACTCAAACCGGCAGCGACCTACATTCCCAACCCCAGTAAGGGGCAGTATTATCGGCGATGAGAGTCTTAGCTTCCTGGTTCGAAATGGAACAGGGCGTTTCCCTCTCTCTATAGCCACCGGAATTGAGTTAAAGAAATGTTTGTTTAAAGCACTTCTTTAACTCAATTAGAGTTTTTTGAGTTATTTATATTGTCAATAGTCTTTTATTTGCTAATTTATTCATTTAAAACATACATATACTTGTTGATTTACTTAACAAGAGAGTTGCGTCTTATTATAAGATAAGTCGAACGATCTATTAGTACTAGTCAGCTAAACGCATTACTGCGCTTACACACCTAGCCTATCAACCATGTAGTCTTCATGGGATCTTCAGGGAAGAGTAATCTTGGAGTTGGCTTCCCGCTTAGATGCTTTCAGCGGTTATCACATCCGAACATAGCTACCCAGCGGTGCCCTTGGCAGGACAACTGGTACACCAGTGGTTCGTTCACCCCGGTCCTCTCGTACTAGGGGTAACTCTCCTCACTCTTCCAACGCCCACGGCAGATAGGGACCGAACTGTCTCACGACGTTCTGAACCCAGCTCGCGTACCGCTTTAAATGGCGAACAGCCATACCCTTGGGACCTGCTCCAGCCCCAGGATGCGATGAGCCGACATCGAGGTGCCAAACCTCCCCGTCGATGTGAGCTCTTGGGGGAGATCAGCCTGTTATCCCCGGGGTACCTTTTATCCTTTGAGCGATGGCCCTTCCACACAGAACCACCGGATCACTAAGACCGACTTTCGTCTCTGCTCGACGTGTATGTCTCACAGTCAGGCTGGCTTATGCCTTTATACTCTACTACCGATTTCCAACCGGTATGAGCCAACCTTTGCAAGCCTCCGTTACTTTTTAGGAGGCGACCGCCCCAGTCAAACTACCCACCAGACATTGTCCTCCATCAGGATAACTGATGCGAGTTAGCTATCAGAATAAAGAAGAGTGGTATCTCAAGGACGGCTCACACGCAACTGGCGTCGCGTGATCAAAGCCTCCCACCTATCCTGCACATCTTTATCCCAACAGCAGTGTCAAGCTATAGTAAAGGTCCACGGGGTCTTTCCGTCTTGCCGCGGGTAGGAGGAATTTTCACCTCCACTACAATTTCACTGGATCTCTGGTCGAGACAGCTCCCATCTCGTTACGCCATTCATGCAGGTCGGTATTTAACCGACAAGGAATTTCGCTACCTTAGGACCGTTATAGTTACGGCCGCCGTTTACCGGGGCTTCAATCAAGAGCTTCGCCTAATGGCTAACCCCATCATTTAACCTTCCGGCACCGGGCAGGCGTCACACCATATACATCCTCTTACGAGTTAGCATAGTGCTGTGTTTTTGATAAACAGTCGGGAGGGACTCTTTGTTGCAACCTCTCAGGCTCCGGGGAGCAAGTCCCCTTCACCCGAGGAGGCACACCTTATTCCGAAGGTACGGTGCTAGTTTGCAGAGTTCCTTAACCAGGGTTCTTCCACGCGCCTTAGAATACTCATCTCACCCACCTGTGTCGGTTTACGGTACGGGCGACTATGGCTATACTTAGAGGCTTTTCTCGGCACGACGGCATCAACGATTCCCCGATCCGCCCGAAGGCTTCACGGGGCCTGTCAGGTCTCGGATACACCCGGCGGATTTTCCAATCCGGGCAACCTACACCCTTCGACCCACTATTCCATCAGTGAGCTCGTTTAGCCCTATGCGTCCCCCCATCGCGCGCCATAGCCGGTATCGGAATATTAACCGATTTGCCATCGCCTACCCCTTTCGGACTCGGCTTAGGACCCGACTAACCCTACATTGACGAGCATCGTGTAGGAAACCTTGGGTTTTCGGCGAACAGGATTCTCACCTGTTTTATCGCTACTCATGCCTGCATGCTCACTTCTTGCCGCTCCAGCGCTCCTTACCGGTACACCTTCAACGCTGACAAGAACGCTCTCCTACCACTTGTACATCAGTACAAATCTACAGCTTCGGTGCCTACTTTAGCCCCGTTATATTTTCGGCGCAGGATCGCTAGACCAGTGAGCTGTTACGCTTTCTTTAAAGGATGGCTGCTTCTAAGCCAACCTCCTGGTTGTCTAAGCAACCCCACCTCCTTTTCCACTTAAGTAGAACTTGGGGACCTTAGCTGGTAGTCTGGGCTGTTTCCCTCTCGACCCTTGATTTTATCACCCAGGGCCTGACTGCCGTGAATCCACCGTGAGTATTCGGAGTTTGACTGGGTTTGGTACCTTGGTGTAGGCCCTAGCCCAATCAGTGCTCTACCCCTCACAGCTTCGAACACGACGCTATACCTAAATATATTTCGGAGAGAACCAGCTATCACGAAGTTTGATTGGCCTTTCACCCCTATCCACAGCTCATCCGGGGGCTTTTCAACGCCCATCGGTTCGGCCCTCCACGGGCTCTTACACCCGCTTCAGCCTGGCCATGGATAGATCACTTCGCTTCGGGTCTGCAGCCACTGACTTTTCGCCCTCTTCAGACTCGCTTTCGCTACGGCTCCGCGTGTGCTTAACCTCGCCAGTGACCACAACTCGCAGGCTCATTATGCAAAAGGCAGTCCGTCACCCCGCATAAAGCATGGGGCTCCGAATGATTGTAAGCAGACGGTTTCAGGTTCTCTTTCACTCCCCTCACCGGGGTTCTTTTCACCTTTCCCTCACGGTACTTGTGCACTATCGGTCTGATGGTAGTATTTAGCCTTGGAAGGTGGTCCTCCCATCTTCAGTCAAGGTTCCACGTGTCCCGACCTACTTGTTCGCGAGCCTAGTACCACTGTAAGGATTTCGGTTACGGGGCTATCACCCTCTCTGGCCAACTTTTCCAAGTTGTTCTCCTATCCAAACAGCTATCTCCCGCCAGGCTTCTCCCCGTTCGCTCGCCGCTACTGGGGGAATCTCGGTTGATTTCTTCTCCTCCGGCTACTGAGATGTTTCACTTCGCCGGGTTCGCCCTCTCATAAGAGAGTGACATGTCTCACGACATGCCGGGTTGCCCCATTCGGAAATCCACGGATCAACGTCTCTTGGCGACTCCCCGTGGCTTATCGCAGCCTAGTACGTCCTTCATCGCCTCCATCAGCCCAGGCATCCACCGTCTGCTCTGAGTAACTTACCTTTGGAGCCCCCCGGAAAGCTAGGCTTCCCGGAAGACCCCGTTCTAATGCGCGCTACCGCCTTACTGAATATTCCTTCAATAAGACTGTTGCAAAATTGTTACGCAGACTACTGAACAATATCATGTCAAACAACGTTAGGCAAAGCCTAAGACAAACTCTCTATCGAGAATCTGTCTTAGGCTTTGGTGGAGAATGCCGGGATCGAACCGGCGACCTCTTCCGGCCGTCTGCCGGTGCCTCTCGGCACATCGGCATCGGCGTGCGGAGCTACGAAAGCCAAGCAGTCGGCTTTCGCTTCACGCTCCTCCCGTGCAAAGCACGCAGGAGCAAACCAAACTCTTTTGGCTTGACCCTACGCACTCTTGAATTTGGTGGAGAATGCCGGGATCGAACCGGCGACCTCCTGCGTGCAAAGCAGGCGCTCTCCCAGCTGAGCTAATTCCCCATGACAAGATCTCACGATCATCTTTTTCGAGCTTTGTTCAAAGGTTTGTGCATAGCGTACGTCTTGTACGTGAACACGAAACTTTGGGCAAAGATCGGAAAAGTGGTGGGCGTACCAGGACTTGAACCTGGGACCTCACCCTTATCAGGGGTGCACTCTAACCGGCTGAGCTATACGCCCCTTGTCTCACCATTTCAAAGAACATCGAGATCTTTGACAACCAAGCAAGACTCGTGACGAACCTCCGAGCCGTTTTCGGGCCGGAAACCGAATCCCGAACCCTTCTCTCTAGAAAGGAGGTGATCCAACCGCAGGTTCTCCTACGGTTACCTTGTTACGACTTCACCCCAGTCGCTGATCCCACCGTGGCAGGTAGCCGGTTTAGCATCCCCGCTTCGGGTGAAATCAACTCCCATGGTGTGACGGGCGGTGAGTACAAGACCCGGGAACGTATTCACCGTGACATGGCTGATTCACGATTACTAGCGATTCCAACTTCATGCAGTCGAGTTGCAGACTGCAATCCGAACTGGGACGTGTTTTCTAGATTTGCTCCACCTCGCGGTATCGCCTCTCATTGTACACGCCATTGTAGCACGTGTGTCGCCCTGGACATAAGGGCCATGATGACTTGACGTCGTCCTCACCTTCCTCCTGGTTACCCAGGCAGTCTCCTTAGAGTGCCCACCCAAAGTGCTGGCAACTAAGGACGAGGGTTGCGCTCGTTGCGGGACTTAACCCAACATCTCACGACACGAGCTGACGACAGCCGTGCAGCACCTGTCACCGAGCTCTAGTAAACTAGCACCCTTCCATCTCTGGAAGGTTCTCGGGATGTCAAGCCCAGGTAAGGTTCTTCGCGTATCTTCGAATTAAACCACATGCTCCACCGCTTGTGCGGGTCCCCGTCTATTCCTTTGAGTTTTAATCTTGCGACCGTACTCCCCAGGCGGTACACTTAATGCGTTAGCTGCATTACTGCCATGACTAGCATGGCAACAACTAGTGTACATCGTTTAGGGCGTGGACTACCAGGGTATCTAATCCTGTTTGCTCCCCACGCTTTCACGCCTCAGCGTCAGTAATGTCCCAGCAGATCGCCTTCGCAATCGGTATTCCTAGTGATCTCTACGGATTTTACCCCTACACCACTAATTCCATCTGCCTCTTCCATACTCTAGGTAAGCAGTTTCAAGAGCAGTTCTACAGTTAAGCTGTAGGCTTTCACCCCTGACTTGCAAACCAGCCTACGCGTCCTTTACGCCCAGTAATTCCGAGTAACGCTTGCACCCTCCGTATTACCGCGGCTGCTGGCACGGAGTTAGCCGGTGCTTATTCATCAGGTACCGTCAAAATTCTTCCCTGATAAAAGGAGTTTACACACCGAAATGCGTCATCCTCCACGCGGCGTTGCTGCATCAGGCTTTCGCCCATTGTGCAATATTCCCCACTGCTGCCTCCCGTAGGAGTCTGGACCGTGTCTCAGTTCCAGTGTGGCTGATCATCCTCTTAGACCAGCTACCCGTCATAGCCTTGGTGAGCCGTTACCTCACCAACAAGCTGATAGGATACAGCCCCATCCCGAAGCGAAAAACTTTCCCTCGCACACTTATGTGTTAGAGGCATATGGGGTATTAGCAGTCGTTTCCAACTGTTGTCCCCCACTTCGGGGCAGGTTAGCTATACATTACTCACCCGTGCGCCACTCGTCAGCAAAGAAGCAAGCTTCTTCCTGTTACCGTTCGACTTGCATGTGTTAAGCACGCCGCCAGCGTTCACTCTGAGCCAGGATCAAACTCTCCATAAAAATTGTTTTATGAATTATTTAATCTTAAATAATTAATTGGCTCAAGAATAAAAACTTTCGTTGTTTATGTCTTGATTTATATATAAATATATGTAAGCACAAGACGCTTGATTGATTCTCAAAGATCGACAATAATATGTTTTTAAATAACACGAAAATGATGACTAAAAAGCCCTCTTTTTCAAGCTCGTTCTCTCAAACAAGGACGAAATTATATAGCAAAGATGCTTAAAGGAAGGTTAAACAGAAGGAAAAAATTATAAAATATGAATATATCCTGTTTGTGGCTCTATAGCTATGGTTATATTATCTCCACATCCGACATCCGTACATAATGTTATTTTACAAGTTGATGTAATAAGCTTATGATATCCTGATGACGGTAACTCATATGGCAAATTGTTAGGAAATGAATTAAATGGACGACCAAGATAATCAAAGCTTATATATTTAACATTAGATCTACAACCTCCGCTAAATTTTACATTGACAATGCCATACTCATTTCCAATATTTAATTCTTTTGTTGCATTTGAATCAGTATATTTTATTAAGTCTGTTCCGCTTGTTCCTCCTGTTAGGTATCGAATATCATCTAAAGGATTTTTTGCTATCTCATCACGATCAGGATTGCCTGTGTGATATCCTTTCCAATCTGAAAAAACAGTATATGACCATTTATTATCGCTTCCGCTATTTTTTGAAAATTTTAATTGCCACCTGCTCTTAAACCAAATCGGATCAGTTGTGTTAAACTTATCATCTATCATCGCAAGGTGTTTTGTATATCTTAAGCTACTTATAACTTGGTCTGCAGCTTCTTGCAGGTTGTCTCTTGTGAACCTTGGTGCCATTTGTGCTACTAATATGCCGACAACAACTATGACAAATACCAATTCCAGCATTGTAAAGGCATTCTTAATGAGTTTATCTTTTTTATCTTTTATATGAAAAAATAAAAATCCACCTTTTTGCACTTTTTATTCCTTATAATAGTAGTGAAAAAATTCACTACTATTATATCATAAATTTTTATATCTCTTCCGCCTTTTCAACATCATAAAGAATATCATCCATAGGATGCCTGTACATTGGCATGGCAAGTCTTTTTTCATCAAGTATATGACCGATAAAACCTATACTTCTACCTACTATAAAGAAAGAATTTAATGTTCCGCTTTTTATAAATTCATCTATCTCTTTTTCACTGTAGTTTAAAGCTCTCCACATATCAACCATCAATATACCGATAGTTCCGTCAACATTTAGTATGAGATTGTCTTTTTTGCTTGTTGTAAGTTGCTCAACCTCAAGAGCATAATCAAGAAGTGAAGTTGCAGGAAAATACTCTTTTGCAAACTGTTTAAGTCCCTCTACTCTCTTATCCGGATTTCTTAAAGATTTTATCCTGTGACCGATTCCCGGAATTGGAATACCCTCTTTTTTCATATAATTTAAAAATTCTACCGGTGTCATATTGTTGTCATTTGCATACTTAAAGTATTTAGCAGCCCCGTCAATTGCTCCGCCAAATCTTGGGCCTATAGTCAAAAGACCGGTAACAAGAGCCTCTACGACACTTTTTCCCGCTCTTGCGGTAACTTTTGCATTATGAGCGCCGCTGACAGCCGGACCATGATCTGCAACAGTTTTCAGTACCGTTTCTATAAAATCACTTGCCCATCTGGGATACTGTTTTTTAAACCATAAAAGTGCTATAACATCTCCGATAGTTTTACCTGTATCAGGTGTAGCGACAGAACTGATAGGAAATCCGGCATAAGTGGCTTCTTCTCCTCTGTCATCACTAATAGTACAGATAAAATTCTTAGGCCTTCTGTTTTGTGAAAAAGTTTTTACAACCGGCTCTTCTATTTCAGAAATAATTCCGTCATCTTTGAGTTTATTGTAAACTGCATTGATAGTCTTTGGAAGATCGTTAAAACTTTCAGGCACATAAAAACCTGCTTCTCTCATAGCCGCATTTTTTGCAATCGCAGTTTCCCGCTCAGCATTTGCACTTGCACCTGCATGTCCAAACTGAACTCCGCTGCTAAAGTATTGCGCTATAGTTCCTATACACCACGCAATGATAGGTTTTGTAATTTTTCCTGATTTTACCGCTTCAATTACCTTGTATTCTTCTGTTCCGCCTACTTCACCCAAAAGTATCATATATTTAACTTGTGGGTTATCTTGCATCCTTAAAAGATTATCTATAAAAGTTGAACCTACAAATCTATCTCCGCCTATCGCAACACCTTCTGCTATTCCGTCGGCATTAATAGAAATGATATTTGACATTTCATTAAAAAGACCACCGCTTCTTGTAACCAAGCCACAACTGCCTGCACGGTGCAATTTGGAATTTATAATATTTTCTATCGTTCCTCCGATATTCGCTATCTTAAAAGCTCCCGGTGCTATAGCTCCGACAGTTGCAGGACCTATTACCGTTATACCGGCTGTTCTTGCAGAATAATTCATAAATCTTGCCATTCTCTCAGGAATTCCTTCAGCCGTAATCATAATAGTTTTAAACTGTCCTTTTATGCCTATTGCTTCCATTGTTACATTGTAAGCTGTTCTAAAAGAGCCGAAATTTAGCAAAACATCAGCATTTGGAAAAGCTTTTGCGGCCTCCGGAGTGCTTTTAAAAACAGGAATCATTATTTCATTGTTGCCATAGAAAAATTTTTCAAACTTATTGTTGCTTGTAGGTGCAACTATGGCTGCAACTGACGGTTTTTCTCTGTCTATGGTATAATCATAATCAAGCATTCTTTGGATAGCAGTTTTGTTATTGTTCCAAAATATTGCCTGTGTATCTTTTGTAAATAGTGCACCCATTTTATTTCTCCTCCAATGCTATACGAACTATCTCGGTCACATGAGTTTCCGGACCGTAAACTTCTATATAAAGCCCTAATTTATCAGCTGCTTCTTTTATATCTTTTAAACCTTTTTTATAGTTAGGTCCGCCTCTTCTTACATATATCCTTACGCCTACTTCTTTTAATTTGTCTGCATATTTTTCAAGAGCTTGAATAATGCCTGTAAATGTTTTTGCTACATCTGTAAAATTTGCTATAGCACCGCCGATAATAAGAATTTTATCTCTGCCTTTTGGATCTTTATGTCTTGTCATAAGATCAAATATAGTCTCAGCATAAAATCTTGTCTCATCCGTAGTAGGACCACCACTGTACTCTCCGTAATTTGCCAAATCACTTACATCGGTCAAATCAGCAATAGTATCTGCATAAACAACACTTGCTCCTCCTCCGGCTACCATAGTCCATACTCTTCCCATCGGATTTAGTATAGTAAGTTTCAAACTGGCTCCGCTTTTTGCATCTGCTGCGGCTATAGCTTCTTCTTCCGGAGATTTTTTATCCATGCCAAACGGTGTTGGAAACTCTATCTTTCCCCATTTGTCTTTCATCAAAAAACTGGCTGTATCATCAAGTCTTGCAACAAGATCCAATATATGCATATCATTTTCTATCATTACCAATGGATTGATCTCCAAATATGCAAAATTCAAATCTTTGTAAAATTTATAAAACTGTTTTGCAAAAGTAATAAAAACTTCTTTTTTCTCAGCAGGGATATCTTGAGGAACATTTGCTCTTATAAGATGTTTTATATCCGTATCGCTTAAGTCTATGGGTATAACGGCTTCCGTTACTTTCTCACCCCATCCTTCTTCAACTTCCATACCGCCCTCGGCCGACATATAAAGCACATCATCTTCACCTACGGTAGTTGCGGCTATATAATACTCCTGATCCTGGGAATGCGGAGTAAAAGGTTCTACAATAAAATGAGTTAGAAAACCTTCCTCTCCCGAGATTAAAAGAGTTTCATGACTTCTTTTTTCATCTATCCATTTTGCGGCATCTTCAAGCATAACATCACCCGGTTTGTCAACTTTAAACAAAACCAACCCGTTTTTGCCTCTTTTGCCAAACAGCATATCAGGTTTTGCAACCAAAGGTTTTTGATTTAGCCATTCAAAACCATGCTCTTTTGCTTTTTTTCGCAACTCATCACCACTGCTTACAAGTACTGATTGAAAACCGTATTCAAAACCACTAAAATAATCATTCCAGTGCTTTGCAAACAGTGCTTTACCGTCATATTCGCGTATTGCTCTTTGAGCCATAACTGCTCCTTATTTTTTATAGTAATTATATTGTATGATTATACAATAATTAATAATAATTATTCAAATTTTAAATGGCTTTTTAAAAAATTTTACTCTATTTGTGTATTTTAGAAACAAACACTTTATATACAGGTTTTTTATAGTAACAAATGGTAACACTTTTACTATTGGGGCTTTTTTTGTGACTTAAAATATAACTTCCTCCGCTGTCAATACCGTAAAACTTCAGCCTCAGTGCCAAATCATTGTCATAAGAGTAAATTTTATCTATCTTCATCTGCTTTAATCTAAAAGCAATTTTCTTTGCAAAATCATACCTGTAAGTAAAATGTTTGGCAGGATTTGAGAGTAACAGATAAAGTGGTTTATTGAAATATATTAGTATAAAATTCACAACAAGAGTACTAAAAACAATACTAAAAAAAAACTTATGTAAAGTCCTTAGTTCAGGGATTCTTACTCTGTAACTCGATAAAAATGTTCTTACCATCAAAGGGGTCGATATGATAGCAAATGCAGCAAAATCCTCTAATCTTATTTTTTGCCTAAAAGAGAGAAGCAAAGAAAAAACAAAAGCAACAAACGATATAAACCAGAGTATATTTTTTTCCTCTTTTATCAAAATTCTATACTCGGTATAAAAAAAGTATAAAAATACAAAAGGAGAAAATATAGCACTGTAGATTGCTAAAGTTTCTACAAAATAATTTTTGGGTTTTCCCTCTGTATCAAATCCCCATATATACATACTTACTCCAAAAAGTATAAGTGAAAAACATAAAAGAGTATTATCTTTTTTGTAAAGTGAATAAAATACAAGGGCAAGATAAAATATAGAAAAAGAGTTATCAAATAAAAAAGAGAATGACAGCACAAAATATGCCATAATATATTTTTTACTTTCATACAAATATATAAAAAGTAAAGATAAAAATATCACAATACCTGCACTATTAACCAAAAGTGCGGCACTATTGGTACCCGGAAGCAACAAATAAACAATAATACTAAAAACCCTGTCACTTTTTCGTTTTAAATATTTTTTACTTAATTTATATAAAAGCACGGTACTGCCTATATGAAATACAACAAAAGGCACTCTCAATGCAAAGTCATTTTGTCCCAAAATTGATGTGGATAATTTTACCACATAATGAGTAAAAGAAGCGGACTTAAAAAAGATAACGGCTTCACCATAGCTTATGCTTAATGTTTTTATACCGTACAATAAAAATAAAACATGAATAAACAAAATAAAACTTATCAAAAAAGTTTCATTTTTAAATAGCGGATTTATCTTCATATTTTTAAAAAATTATCCAGTATCTTATATCCGTATTCACTCATAATTGATTCGGGATGAAATTGAACACCATAAATATCATGCCCTTTAACTTCAAGTGACATTATCTCGTCATCATCTTTACTGTAAGAAGTTATACTTATAATTTCCGGCACACTCTTTTTATCAACAACCAAAGAGTGATATCTTGTAGCTGTAAACTCTTTTGGCATATCATTATACAAGAGAGTTTTATTCTCATTTGTTATCACGGTAGAGGTTTTTCCATGCATCATATGTTTTGCTCTTATAATTTTTGCTCCAAAACTTTGGGCAATCGCTTGATGACCAAGACAAATACCGAGAATTGGTAATTTGTCTTTAAAATATGCTATACACTCCAAAGAGATACCTGCTTCATCGGGTGTAGCGGGTCCGGGAGAAATAATAATTTTTTCAGGTTTTAATTTCTCAATTTCTTTAATATCCATTTCATCATTTCTTATAACTTTCAAATCCGCTCCGAGTTCCAAACAGTACTGCACGATATTGTAAGTAAAACTATCATAATTATCTATCATAAGTATCATTGATAAACCTTCAATTCATTATATAAACTATCTCTCTCAACAGGAATAAACCCGCTATCTTTTATAAGATGTATAAATTCATTTATTTGCATACCATTGGCACTTTTTGCTCCGGCAGCTGAATTTATCGACTCTTTTTCTATCGTTCCGTCTAAATCATCTGCACCAAACTCCTGAGCAATGAGGGCCAAATTTACTGTTGAAGTTACCCAGTATGCCTTAATATGAGGAACATTATCCAAAACAAGTCTTGATATGGCATAAGTTTTTAAAATCTCCTGGGAAGTAGGAAAATTTTCAACTTTTAAATAATTATTTTCTTTTTGATATACCAGAGGAATAAAAGCATTAAACCCTCCGGTTATATCCTGTAGTTCCCTTATTCTTATCATATGATCTATCCTGTGGATTCTCTGTTCTATATGTCCAAAAAGCATAGTTACATTACTTTTTTTACCTTTTTCATGCCAGAGTTTATGAATCCTAAACCAATTATCAGAGGTTACTTTTCCTTTGCAAATCTTTTTTCTTATACCTTCATCAAATATTTCTGCTCCGCCTCCCGGCATTGAATCAACTCCGTTTTCTATCATCAAATCAATCATTTCTTCATAGCTCAGTGCATTTGATTCACTCAGAAAATTTACCTCAGCCGCAGTTAAAGCTTTTATGTGGAGATTGGGATATAACTTTTTTATCTTTTTAAAAATCCCAAGATACCAATCAATCCCTACCTTATCATTATGTGCAGAAACAATATGTACTTCTTTTATATTGTGGCTAATAGCATTTTTTACAATTTTAAGTATCTCTTCATGGGTCATAGTGTATGGATTTGGATTTTTTCTGTTTGCAGAAAATGCACAAAATTTGCATATATCTTTGCATTGATTTGTCGGATTTATATGTCTGTTGATATTAAAAAAACTTTTTTTGCCATATAGCGCTTCCCTTTTTTCATTTGCCAATTTGCCAAGCGTAAAAAGATCCATTTCATACAATGATAAAGCTTCATCAAAATTCAATCTTTCACCATTATTGATCTTTTTAATAATTTCTTTCATTATTTTTTACTCTCTTGATTTTATTTTTTGAGATTATACCAAAATTTAAAAAATATATAGATATAATACTTGATTATTTTATATAAGAGCACCTCTGCTGACTTATAAATTGTACAAGTTACCAAAGGTGTTTACAAAGGAATTACAAATGCTTAGTAGATTTCATCTGCAAGAGAGAGGAACGGATGTTAAGACGGAGGCAAGAGCAGGTTTTACGACTTTTTTAACTATGATGTATATAGTTCCGGTAAATGCCATCATTATGGGCAAGACCGGTATGGATATGGGTGCGATTATGAGCGCTACTGCTCTTATAACCATTATAGCTACCGTACTAAATGGTATATGGGCAAATACACCAATTGCCATGAGCGTAGGAATGGGACTTAATGCATACTTTACTTTCGGACTGGTCTTGGGCATGAAACTACCTTGGCAAACTGCACTTGGCATTGTATTTATCTCAGGGGCTTTATTTGTCATACTCTCTTTTACAAAATTCAGAGTATGGGTAATGCAAAGTGTGCCGACTGATTTAAGGCGTGCCATAAGTGCCGGTATAGGAGCGTTTATAGCTTTTATAGGATTAAAACAAATGGGTATAGTTGTAGCAAATAAAGCAACATTGGTATCACTTGGAAATTTATCCGATCCAAATGTATTGCTTGGAATTTTTGGTCTTTTTATAGCTTTTGCATTTTTTAGCTGGAGAATCAAAGGGGCTTTTATACTTGCTATTTTGATAACATCTATAGTCGGATGGGCTTTTGGCATGGGAGAACTTCCAAAGCATATCTTTTCAATGCCGGCATCAATTTCTCCAATATTTTTAAAACTTGATATTGTGGGTGCGCTTTCACTCTCACTTTTACCTGTAATTATCACATTTTTGATAACAGATATGTTTGATTCACTTGGGACTCTTGCCGGGGTAGGATACAGGGCAGGACTTTTTAAAGATGATTCAAAGGAACTTCAAAAAACTCTTGAAGTAGATGCTGCTGCAACAAGCATAGGTGCACTTCTTGGTGTTTCAACAACTACAAGTTTTATAGAGAGTGCAAGCGGTGTTGAAGAGGGTGGAAGAACAGGGCTTACTGCAGTTTTTACAGGTCTATTTTTTATACTGACTCTTTTTATACTTCCTGTTTTTCAGGCAATCCCGGAAAATGCCATTTATCCGATACTTGTTATGGTCGGGGCTTTAATGTTCAGTGAATTGGAAAATATTAATTTCAAAGATATTCCAACTTCTATAGCCGCTTTTGTAACAACTTTAATGATGCCTTTGACCTACTCTATAACAAACGGTTTATCTTTAGGTTTCATAGCATATCTATTTTTACTTGTTATCAAAGGGGAGTTTGAAAGAATTAATATAGGTGTTATCTCTTTGGCAGTAATTGGCTCACTGGTATTTATCTTTCATTAAGGATAATATGCAATGATATTTTATAGCTATGATGAGTTTAGCAAAGATGTAGAGATGATGGCAAGCAAATTGCAAGAATATGGCTGCGATACGATCGTAGCCATAGCCAGAGGAGGTATGACTCTTGGTCATTTTCTCTCAGAGCATATGAGTATAAGAAATTTGTATTCACTAAACTCGATACATTACGACAATCAACAAAAACTTGAATATATAAAAGTTTACAATATACCCGATCTCTCAAAAGCAAAAAAAGTTGTCATAGTTGACGATATCATAGACAGCGGAGAGACAATGCATGAGATAACAAGACTTCTGCAGGAAAGATTTCCATCGGTTGAATTTAAAAATGCAGCTATATTTTATAAACCAACTTCTATCATAAAGCCTGATTTTGCCGTAAAAGAGGCTAAGGGATGGATAGAGTTTTTTTGGTCGAAAGCGAAGAATTAGTGCAAGACAAACTCCGATACAAAATAGAAGATTTGATAGAAAAAAATGCTGATGATTTTGAAATATCCAAGGAGATAAAAAACAGTATCAAAGAATACCTTGAGTGTATCGGAGATATTTTTAAAGAATCACAAGGTAAAGATTTTCTTGTAAAGCATACCAAAAAAATTGATGAATTTATTACAATTGCTTACAAATATATCTTAAGGAAATATTTTGGAGATTATCTTCCTTTTCAAAGTCAAATCCCTATAGCCGTGACGGCACTTGGAAGCTATGGAAGAGAACAACTTTGTATATACTCCGATATTGATATCATGATTATTTATGATGAAATACCAGGGTACAATCTTGATAAAATCATCTCTTCTCTTTTGCATGTATTTTGGGATGCCGGTTTGAAACTCGGACACAGAACCCATATGATAAAAGATATATTTGAAGCATCCAAACAGGATATTACCATAAAAACGGCAATGATAGAGGCTAGATTTTTATGCGGTTCAAAAATCACCTGGATGAAAGCTACAAATGAATTTGATAAAATACGAAGATACAAACAAAAAGAATTTATTCTCAAATTAAGACAATATAACAAACAAAGATATAAAAAATTCCAACTTGATATGGAGCCAAATATAAAAGATGGTGTAGGAGGATTAAGAGATGCCAACTCTCTTTTTTGGATAGCCAATATACTTCATAATGTTAAAAATACAAAAGAGTTAATACCAAAATATATAAGTGAAAACGAACATAGAGAGTTTAGAATGGCTTTAGAGTTTTTATACAGGGTTCGTTCGGCTCTGCATCTGAGTTCAAAACGAAAAAATGATACCCTGAATTTGGAAAATATTCCGGAAGTAGCAAAACTTCTCGGCTTCAAAGATAGCAGATTTAAATCAGCACAAAATCAACTTGTATATCAAACTCTGCACTCTTTATGGACTATCAAAACAACAACAAAACTTCTTATAAAAAAATTGACCAAATCCATACTTTTTGATAAAAACAATATACAAAAACTTAGAAACTCATATTTTAACAACCATATATATATTTGCAATGACAGTGTAATTACGACTCTTGACAAAAAAGGAAACAGTTATATAAATTTACTAAAAGAAATTTTACCC